>RCMY010000689.1_pt1 | contig 37048 bp, 33 predicted proteins | sample 2041341 | NCBI WGS metagenome assembly RCMY01 (sample SAMN09708234, study PRJNA481090) | Marine sediment metagenome, whole genome shotgun sequencing project. | reverse complement strand
AGGTTATTGCCAAAGCTGGAATTTAACGAAATACTCTAAACAAATTGGATTCCAACTAGAATTCAAGCAAAGTCTTTTTCCTTGCTTGCCAAGATTAAATGGAACATTCAGTAGATTTCATTTTCACAGATTTCCCCTTTTTCAAAACAACCTAGATTTTCGATGGTGGTCATTGCAATGTTTTGAAGGGCTGTTCCCGTCAGAAAAGCTTGGTGGCTACTGATAAAGACATTATTGAAAGTCATTAGGCGCGCCAAAATGTCGTCCTCTAAAATATCCTCGGAATGATCTTCGAAAAAAAGGCCATTTTCTTCCTCGTACACATCCATTCCAAAGTAACCGATCTGTTTGGATTTCAACCCATTGATAACATCCTGGGTATGTACGAGTCCCCCACGGCCCGCATTGATGAGCATTACGCCTTTCCTCATTATGGCAATCCGTTTCTTATTGATCATATGGTGTGTTTCTTTGGTTAACGGCGCATGCAATGTGATAATGTCGGATTTGCGGCACAACGTGTCAAAATCCGTATAAGCAATTCCGTATTGTTTTATCAGATCCACATTTTCTACAGGATCGTATGCCAACAAACGACAACCGAAACCGTGCAAGATCTTGGCCACTACTTGACCTATTTTCCCGGTGCCTACAATACCAACGGTTTTCCCGTGCATGTCAAAACCGACAAGACCGTCAAGGGAGTAGTTCATTTCCCTGATTCGATTATGCGTCTTTGTCAGTTTTCGGTTCAATGAGAGCATCACGGCGACCGCAAATTCGGCCACCGCATAGGGCGAATATTCGGGGACCCTTGCTACCCTGATCCCTAATTTTTTGGCATGGGGTATATCCACATTGTTATAACCTGCAGAACGGAGTACCACGAATTTTACCCCGAGGGCCTTTAGCTTGTCCAACACCTTTTCGGATGCGTCATCTGCCGTAAATATAGATATGGCCGCACAGCCTTTGGCCATGGCTACGGTATCTATGGTCAAGTAGGTATCCAACAGTTTCAAGTTGTGTTGGTTTCCATTGGCCTTTATTAGATACTCCTTTTCAAAATTATGGATATTGAAAACGGCGACCTTCATATATTTTTCTATTTTTTAGCTACACTTTTAATTACTACTATCAGCCATTCCAAAACTCACAAAGTTATGCTCGGCTGCATTGATATTCTCGATGCCGGCAATCAACGCATCGGGATTGAAGGAAATGGAATCAATGCCACGTTCTACCAAAAACTGGGCAAATTCCGGATAATCGCTCGGTGCCTGCCCGCACAACCCGATTTTGGTATTTGTCTTTTGGGCGGATGCGATGACCATAGCAATCATCTTTTTGACCGCGGGATCATTGGCACTGAAAATATCGCTCAACAATTCTGAATCCCGATCTACGCCTAAGGTTAATTGGATCAGGTCGTTGGATCCTATGGAGAATCCATCAAAAAACTTCGCAAACTCCTCAGCAAGAATTACATTGCTCGGTATTTCGGTCATCATATAGAGTTCTAAATTGTTTTCACCCCGTTTTAGGCCATGGGTCTCCATCAGGTCCAGCACCTTTTTGGCCTCGTTTAAAGTGCGGCAGAACGGAATCATGATTTTTACATTTTCCAATCCCATGTCCTCACGGACCATTTTCATCGCCTTGCATTCCATCTCAAAGCCTTCTTCGTATTTGGGATGATAATACCGAGACGCGCCCCTAAAACCTATCATCGGATTGGCCTCCAGAGGTTCAAATTCCCTTCCGCCAATAAGGTTGGCATATTCGTTCGATTTAAAATCGCTCATCCTAACGATCACATCTTTTGGATAAAATGCCGCTGCAATGGTAGCAACTCCCTCGGCCAATTTATGAATGAAGTAGTCTTCTTTATGGGGATAATGGTGGGTCAGTTTTTCGATCTGCTCTTTGACCGCGATATCCTTTAAGTTGTTGAAATGTTTTAATGCCATGGGGTGTATTTGGATGGAGTTGTTGATGACAAATTCCAATCGCATCAATCCAATACCCGCTGTAGGATAAAAGGACAGTTTAAACGCTTGCTCCGGGTCGGCCAGAATTAACATAGGCTGTGTTTTCGGATTGCCGAGGTCGCCGATATTCACTTCTTTTTCTTCCCATTTTAAATGTCCGTCGAAAACGATCCCGTTGTGCTCTTCGGCACAGGAAATGGTAATCTCCTGGCCATCGGTAATGGTTTTTGTCGCATTGCCCGTACCCACGATGGCTGCAGCTCCTACTTCACGTGCCACAATAGCCGCATGGCTGGTACGCCCGCCTTGGTCGGTAATGATCCCGCCTGATTTTTTTAGTATTGGGTCCCAATCGGGATCAGTCTTTTCGGTAACCAATATCTCGCCTTTCTGTAATTTATATGATTCTTGTGGGGAATGTAGCACTCGGGCCTTACCTGCGGATATTTTGTTGCCAAGTCCGATCCCCCTGGTAATCTCTTGACCCTTTTCCAATAACTTGTACGTGTTGATCACAAGATGGTCCTTTTTGTTGCTTTGAACGGTCTCGGGGCGTGCCTGAACGATAAAAAGTTCGTTGGTAATACCATCTTTGGCCCATTCTAGGTCCATGGGGCGGCCATAATGTTCCTCAATGATCATAGACCATTCGGCAAGTTGTACAATCTCTTTATCGCTTAGTACGAATTGCTCCTGTTTTTCTAGAGGAGTTTCCAAATTTAAAATTCCGCTGCCCGAGCTATCATACACCATGGTTTTTTTCTTACTTCCTAATTTATGGGATATAATAGGTTGTTTTATCCCATTTTTTATACTGGGTTTAAAGACATAAAATTCATCGGGGTTCACGCTTCCCTGCACGATGTTCTCCCCAAGTCCCCATACCCCGGAAATTAAAACGATACGATCAAAACCCGTATCGGGATCCAAGGTAAAATTCACGCCCGAACAAGACAGATCTGAGCGTACCATTAATTGAACGCCGATGGACAAGGCTACTTGGGTATGATCAAACCCATTATCCTCCCTGTATTTAATCGCCCTATCGGTAAACAAGGATGCGTAGCATTTATGGCAAGCGATGATAAGTTCGTCTATACCCTTTACATTCAGATAGGCAAAACTGGCACTGGGCAGATCTTCGGCGGTGGCACTGCTGCGTACCGCCAGAGAAATCCCTTTCCCGTATTTCTTGACCAAATTTTCATACCCCTCCACAATAGAATTTTTAATGGCATTAGGGAATGCAGCTTTGGCAATGATATCGCGTATGGCCGATCCGGTTTCCCGAAGATTGGAAAAGTCTTTTTTATCCAGGGTATCGAGTTTCTTCCAAATGGGGTCCTTTAATCGTGCTTCCTCCAAAAAATGCCAATAGGCGGCAGAGGTAGTCGCAAATCCGTCGGGAACCTGTATCCCTTTCGAGGTTAGTTTTTGGAACATTTCCCCCAAAGAAGCGTTTTTCCCTCCTACTAGGGGCACATCATTTATATCTATTTCGTTAAAATGTTTAATGTAATTTTCCATCGCTATTGTTTTTAGTATTTCAAAGATTTTTTTCAGCCCGTAGACAGTTCCTATATCACTCTTCAACAAATTTCTTAAAATTTTACAAGACGGAAAATGACTTGTATCATATGGAGTGACTGATCTAGGTCATGGTGTAAAACCATACTTTGTATTTTATTTGCCCTAATAGAGGGTATTTATGCTTCTTAATCTAATTCGGGATAAAATGAAAACGAAAAAAAAATTCACTACCGCCAAGGCGTATCACATCGGCGAACAACTTGATGTTGCCTGGGATGAATTTGATGTGGAACAATTTCGAAAAGGACTCCATGTGGAATTGGAGCATGGTACCGAAAACGGATTGACCAACGTGACGGGCGATGATGCCCTATTGACGGGCAAGATTGCCTTGGCACATTTAGAAGAGTTTCCTGATTATTACGACCGTCTTGAAAAAATGGAAGAAGAGGCCAAGGAGTATTGGATGCTGAAAAGGATGGTCAATAACGCTATGAAAATATTATAAAAATATTTTAAAATCGAACATGACAAGCTTACGGAAGCCTTGTTGAAATTTATAGCATCCGTTTTTCGGGACTTTATAAAATATGCATCTTTTGTATCAATATGAACGGATTTTAATTCCGACTCTTTTTTTTATCCGTCCTTGGGTATTCAGAACTACTATTGGGTTCTTTATATTATTGAATAGCGTCATAGCTTTTTATTGAAGATTATCGTAACTTACTAATGTTTAGTTAGATTGAATGTTTTATAAACCCATAGTATAATCGTATGGAAGATAAAAACCAAGGATCAGAATCCAAACCAACAAAAGGTTTAAGTAGGCGAAGTTTCATTAGAGGTGCCGGATTATCCACAGCAGGTAGTGTACTGTTAACGACAAATGCTTTTGCATTAGACTATAAGGAACATCATAGTGTCGGGGAAGAATTCGGACCGGATGCCATGACCATCAAGATGAAGGTCAATGGTTTAATGAAATCACTTAGTGTGGAACCGAGAACAACATTGGCCTCTGCCTTAAGAGACCATTTGGAACTTACGGGCACCAAGGTAGTTTGTGATCGGGGTTCCTGTTCTGCCTGTACGGTATATTTAGATGGAAAGCCGGTTAATTCTTGTATGATGTCAGTTTTTGATGTCGGTGACAAGGAAATTACAACCATTGAAGGTATTGCAAAAAATGGGAAATTGCATCCTGTGCAAGAGGCCTTTATTGAGCACGATGCTTCTCAGTGTGGTTACTGTACCCCAGGGATGGTCATGTCTTGTGTCCACCTTGTTGATAATAACCCCGACCCCAATTTGGAAGATGTGAAAAATGCCACTCGTGGTAACCTTTGTCGTTGTGGCACCCACCCCCATGTCTTTAAGGCGACTTTGGCAGCAGCAAAAAAAACGATATGGATACTAGAAAAGAGAAATTCCCATACGGTATTCCTGGGCATAATTTAAGCGAAATAGAAAGGGAAATCCCTATTGAAGAGCCACCCGTATGGCCCATCAACGATAAATTAAAAATAATCGGAAAAAGAGTCACCAGAATCGATGCCATCGATAAAGTGACCGGACTGGCAAAGTATACTTCAGACATTAAATTGCCGGGCATGCTATATGCAAAGATGCTGCGTTCAAACGTGCCACATGCAGTCATTACCTCCATCGACATCAGCAAGGCAGAGAGTCTATCAGGTGTACATGCCATTTACCTCAATGAAAATACCCAGAAAGAGGGAGAACAAAATAATAATGGTAAATACCCAATGGTCAAATATGTGGGCCAACCATTGGGAGGTGTTGCCGCTGAAAGTTTGGAAATTGCCAAAGATGCCATTTCCTTGATCAAAGTGAACTATGAGAAAAAGCCTTTCGTCATAGATCTTGAAACTGCCATGGAAATCAATGCACCTATTGTTTTTGACGAGCCGATTACGAAACAGGAAGATGGCGGGGATGTAGGCGAAGTGCATGATGGGAGTAAAGGGGAAGGTAATGTTAGGGGACCATCGACCAGTAGTTTTTTTGGTGGCCCAAGAGGTAATTTGGAAGAAGGTTTCCAAGCGGCGAATGTTGTAGTGGAAAGAACGTATCGCACCCAAGTACAGACACACATGCCCTTAGAGACACATGGAGTCGTGGTCGACTGGAATTCTGATGTTATGATGGTTTATGCCTCTACCCAAAATACCAATTCAGTCAGAAATGAGATGGCCAGTATCTTTGGGTTACCAAAAAGTAAAGTACGGGTATTCTGTGATTTTATGGGCGGTGGATTTGGTGCCAAGCACAGTGCAGGCAGTTTTGGTCCTATGGCTGCAAATCTTGCCAAAAAATCTGGAAGACCGGTTTGGTTAATGATGGATCGAAAAGAAGAGCATTTGTCCGAGGGAAACCGTCCCAATTCCATCCAGTATTTAAAAATAGGGGCAAAGACGGATGGTACCTTGACAGCAATTCAGCAACGTTCCCACGGAACCGCAGGAGTTGGCCTAGGTGCTGGTGTGGGTCGTATCGCCCAAATCCTTTATCCCTGTCCGAATTTTGCGACCGAACAATATGATGTGTTGACCAATGCAGGACCTGGAGCGGCTTGGCGTGCACCCGGAAATGTTCAGGGCGCTTTTGGTTTGGAACAGGCTATCGATGAATTGGCAGAAAAATTAGGGATGGATCCTTTAGGCTATCGAGACCTTATTGATAAAAGTGAGGTAAGAAAGGTGGAACGACAACGCGGAGCGAAACTTTTCGATTGGTCACGTCGTCAACCTTCCGGCAGTGGCAAAGGGGTAGTAAAGAAAGGACTTGGAGTAGGCCAATCTACTTGGCCGCGATTCGTAACGCTCGATTCTTCGGTAGAAGTTAAGATTCATAACGATGGAGGCGTTGAAATACGATCTAGCGTGCAGGACATAGGAACAGGAACAAAAACCATTCTTGCCCAAGTAGTTGCAGAAGAATTGGGGCTGCAAGTAAAAGATATTACCGTCAATATAGGGGATACTTTTTTCCCGGTAGGACCAGGTTCCGGGGGAAGTGTGGTCACAGGTTCCATAACCCCTCCGACTCGTAACGCAGCTTTTGAGGCAAAAAAGGCGTTATTGAAATTGGTCGCAAAAAAATGGGAAACGGATTCATCGGAATTGTTTATTGAGAACGGTCAGGTAAGTAGTAAAATGGATGCTAATCTGAAAATGCCCTTTAAAGAGGCGACCCAATTAATGCGGACCAGCCAAATTAGCAAAATCGCAAGCCGCTCGGATGATTATGGTGGCTTTCAACAACCATGGGGTCTGGCCTATGGTGATTTGGGCTCGGTACAATTTGCGGAAGTAAGCGTTAATACCGATACCGGATTTGTAAAGGTCGATAGAATCGTCGCCGCCCACAGCTGTGGCCGACCGCTCAATATTGGTCAATTGGAAAGTCAAATAAATGGTGGCATCATTCAAGGGGTATCCTATGCATTGTATGAAAATAGGGTGATGGACAAAGGAACGGGCCATATGATGAATGCCAATGTAGACCAGTACAAGGTGCCTTTTTCCATGGAAATTCCTGAAATAGAAATCCTAATTGTGGAAGAATATTCAGCACTTTCCTCAACGGATGCTTATGGAATTGGGGAACCTGCAAATATTGCAACGGCAGCCGCGGTTGCCAATGCAGTGTATAACGCCATTGGGGTTAGGTTGTATGAAATACCCATTACCCCATCAAGTATTCTCAAAGCATTGAACAAAGTCTCTTAAATACGAAGACATGAATAAATTTAGTTGGTATGAAGCCACATCCATTGAAGATGCCCTTCAACAGGTGAATTCGACAGTATCTGAACAGTTATACGCGCATACAAATAAAGCATCAGTATTTAAATCCGGTGGTATAGATGTGTTCGACTGGGTAAAGGAAGGCTTGCTTAAACCGCAAAAAATAGTCAATATTCGAAACATTCCAGGGCTTGACAAGATCAACTATGACCCTAAAAAGGGAATGAGCATTGGATCCAACGTTACCTTGGCCGAAATAGCGTCAAATGTTGAAATCAAGAATCAATATTTGGCACTCCATCAAGCGGTCAACCATGCTGCCACCCCACAACTTCGTAATATGTCCACTTTGGGAGGTAATATCGCCCAGCGTAACCGATGCTGGTATTTTCGTTCTGCCGATCATGATTGCTTCCGCAAAGGAGGCGATCGTTGTTTTGCCCGCAACGCTGAAACAGGCGAAAATGAAAATCACGCCATTATCGATAATGGTTCTTGCGTAAGTGTTCATGCATCCTCCATAGCTACGGCACTTATGGCCTTTAATGCCAGTGTTGTTATCGTCAATAGTGAAGGGGAAAAGAAAAAAGTGACTATGGATGAATTCTTTGTTCCCCCAGGGAAGGATATTGCCATGGAAAACATCCTCCAAGCAAAGGAAATTATTACGGAAATAATTCTTCCGGCTCCCACAAAGAATACCAAGAGTGCCTATATTAAACAAGTGGCCCGTGAATCCTATGACTGGTCACTGGGAGATGTAGCGGTAGTTTTTGAGGTTTCGGGGAATACATGTCGTACGGCGAGCATCGTCTTAGGGGCAGCCGCTCCGGTACCTCATCGCTCTATGGAAGCCGAGCAGGCTATGGAAAATAAGACTATTACCAGTGAAAATGCGTTGGCTGCGGCAGAAGCAGCTATGAAAAAATCACGTCCACTTGCCAAAAATGGATATAAGGTGCCTCTGTTTGTAGCAACTATTAAGCAAGCAATTTTGGAAATCTCTTAGATATGGAAGAAAATAAATCCAACAAATTAAGCATCTGCAAATTCCTTCGCGCTAGAAACCCCTATGGGATGATGGAAGGAGGGGATAATCCTTGGTTCTTATTAGATGATGCCAATACGATTTGCTGGTGCATCGTTTCCGGAGGAGTGGGTCCCGATAATGGTTTGGTATCCACCACAGATTGCAGGGAAGGACGAAGTTGTTTCGTTTCTCGGGACGCAGGTGATTAATGATATTGAACCTATAACGTTATCGGTAAATGCAGTTCTACGGATGCTTTACTATTTTTCATCTCCTATTCCAAACATCTCATAACGCAGCCAAAAGCACCATAGAATTAGCCTTTACCAAATAGTTGTTTCCATCGACCTTTTTGGCATCTTCGAGAAGCACAATATCTTCTGGGGACGGGAGGGAGGTGTCAATTATGCAAACCCATTTTTTTCGTTCAAAATTTTGGGGATCAGGAATTTGGAAATCTAAACCCTCGGAATAGGCGTTCCACATTAGATGTAGCACAAAATCATTTTTTTTGGTCTTGGATGTACATGCTAGACTATGCGAGGTGTTGGACCAATCAGGTTGCCCCAATCGAATGCCATGCCACTCGAAGCTTCGCTTGTTTTGAAGAATTTCCGTTAAGGTCAAATTGGGATAATTTTTGCCCAAACCTCTTTTGGTCCGAAATCTATTCAAAATACTCACAAACCTAAACATCGATCTGTTCTTTTCAAAAAGGTCCCAATCGAACCAACTTATTTCATTGTCCTGGCAGTACGCATTGTTATTGCCCAATTGCGTGCGCCGTACCTCATCCCCCATCAAGAGCATGGGCACTCCATAAGGAAGCAAGATTGCCACCAGAAAATTCTTTATCTGCCGTTCCCTTAGTTTTTCAATGTCCAAATCGGTCGTGGGGCCCTCTACACCGCAGTTCCAGCTCAAGTTGTTGTTCTCGCCATCCCGATTGTTTTCACCATTGGCCTCATTGTGTTTCTCATTATAACTTACTAGATCGTTCAATGTAAACCCGTCGTGACAGGTAATAAAATTAACGCTTACTTCGGGTGGGCGGTTCCTATGTCCATAGATATCGGGACTTGCCAATATGCGGGACGCGAAATCCGAAACCGTCCCTTTATCGCCTTTCATGAAACTGCGCACGTCGTCCCTGAACTTACCGTTCCACTCGCTCCATCGATCCCCGATAAAATTACCGACCTGATATAGACCAGCGGCATCCCAGGCCTCTGCGATCAATTTGGTTCCCGCCAACACAGGGTCCGATTCAATTTCCCATAGAATAGGAGGGTTTACTTGGGGATTACCGGACTCGTCACGTGTTAGTATGGAAGCTAGGTCGAACCGGAATCCGTCTACATGCATTTCGGAGACCCAGAAGCGCAAGCTGTCCCGTATCATTCTACGTACCACAGAATGGTTGGCATTGACCGTGTTGCCACATCCCGAATAGTTGGCATAGCCTTCATTGTAATCTTCCAATAAATAATACGTACTGTTCTCAACTCCTTTAAGATTGAGTGTCGGCCCATTTTCGTCGTTTTCGGTAGTATGGTTGTAAACAACGTCCAAGATTACTTCAATATCTGCCTTGTGCAAAGCCTTGACCATATCCCTGAATTCATTGATAGGCCCCATTGAATCTTTACAGGAACTATAGGCCCTATGCGGAGCAAAGAAAGATACCGGACTATAGCCCCAATAGTTTGTTTTTCCTTCGGGGGCATCTTGCTCGTCAAATTGAAACACGGGCAGAAGTTCCACAGCTGTTATTCCTAAATCTTTTAAGTAGGGAATTTTTTCTATAAGGCCGGCATAGGTTCCCATTTTGTCGGCCTGGATACCCGAATTAGGATGCCTGGTAAACCCTTTTACATGCAATTCATAGATAATGGTTTTCGCAAAGGAATGGTGAGGGTGGCGATCACCTTCCCAATCATAGGTACTGGTGTCTACTACAATACTTTTCATGGCACTGCCAACATTGTCGCCAGGTACTATGGCCAGATCCCGCTGATATGCCTTGGGAATGAATACCGATTTGCTATAAGGGTCGAGCAAAACTTTTTGAAGGTCAAAGCGATGGCCCATGCTCGGAGAAAAGGGCCCGTGTACGCGGTACGCGTATAGTTGTCCTCCCTTGAGCCCTTTTATAAGAACATGCCAATAGAAGCCCGTTCTGTGTTCTTCTTTATTTAAAACGATGGTTTCAAAGGGGGTATCGCTTTCCGCATGTTTGAACAACAACAGCTCGACACGGGTGGCGTTTTTGGAGTACATGCAAAAATTGACACCGTCATGTAACACTGTTGCGCCGATAGGAAAAGCTTGGCCAACATCGATAATAGTATGTTTTTTAGGCATTTTTATGCTGTTTTAGAGGGTAGTCCGGGTTTCTATATTTTAAAATCAAATTTTTCAGGCCATCTAAGAATTCTTGATTGATATTGTCCCAATCAAACGGCGCCCTGACCGACAGATCGGAAAGAGCTATCGAAGGGTCTACCGGCAATTCGTTATATGTGCAATTTTCCGTGCCGTTGTAGATTATCACGGGATGGTCTAGGGACAACAACAATTCAAAAGCGTCGAGCAAGATTTTAATATTGCCTTTGCAGTGACGTAAAAACCGGTCCATATCGTGATTATCCAAGAAGGTTACCATTAAGTAATCCGCCGGAACTTTCTGAAAATGTCTCTCTATTCTTGATTGTAATTTTTCATCGGTCAATAGATCTACCCCGTCTTTTGCACTTTCCGTCAACATTTTGTTTAATGTAAAATCCAATACACCGTCTAGTTCATTGTAATATTCCAGTTGCAGCTTTTGCTGCGAGATACCGAAAATTCTTCTCCGTAATTTGTTTTTAATTTTGACGGTCTTAAATTGTTTTTCATCAACATTTTCACACCACACTTCGCCTATCAACACTTTGTTGGGGTATTTTGATTTGATGGCTTGTCTGAATTCTTTCCAAAATGAATGTGAAATTCCTATGGCATGATCGATCCGGAAACCATCGAGACCCAAAGACAACCAATATGCCGCAATAGCAATGATATAATCCCTTACTTCAGGGTTTTCAAAATTCAATTTGGGCAAATCCTTAAAATCCATGAAAGTCAAATAGTCATCGGGCCATTTCTCAAAAGTGAACCAGTCCGCATATTTCCCCGATTTATTGTTTTGGACTTCCTGAAAAAAAGGATGTTGATCTGAGCAATGGTTCGGCACAAAGTCCGCAATTACCTTGATACCTCTCGCATTGGCATCGAAAATCAATTTTTTCAAATCTTTCAAGGTCCCAAAACGGGGATCCACCTTTTTGTAATCCGTAATATGATATCCATGGTATCGGTTCGTTTCATAGAACGGTGAGAGCCAAATTACGTTTATACCCAGATCTAAGAGGTAATCGAGTTTTTGGGTTATCCCGCTCAGGTTTCCGCCAAGAAATTCCGGTAGGTTTGTCATATCCTTAAATCCGTTGAACCTATCGATAAATACTTGATAGATTACTGCCTGTTTCATCCAATCCATTGCATCCATGATTTATTGAGAACTGCTCTTCGCTTTATTTTTCTTCCGTTTCTCCCTTACTGATTCTTTTTTGGGAACACTGGAGGCCATCAAATCAAAATCGGCCAGCACGTTCATGTATTTTAGAAAGGCGTCATAGGGAGTTTCATAAGGATTGAAGGGAGTGAAGTCCATATTATCCATATACAGAAAATGGTCCAGGGATTGCAACCGCACCCAGATGCGTTTTATGTTTTCGTCCGATGATTTTGGCAATTTTCGACCGATGCCCAAAAGGGTATGTAACGCGTCGCGCTGCATTTCGTTTTGTAGAATGCCATCCACGTTCATTTTGGTGACTAATTTTAATTTTTTGGGAGATTTGGCCGTTTCCAAAATCTCATTTGCAGTAGCCAATTTGATCGTTCTATCTTCCGCCGAATATTTCAACAGATATGTGAGAAAATCGAAAATTCCTGTTTCCCTTTTATGATGTTCCCCAAAAACGGCATAGTCCATAATAAGGTTTACCACATGCGCATCTGGATCCACGGTTCTAAGCCAATCGACGTACTTTTCGGCAGTAAGTGGCCATTGGTCCCAATCCTTTTGATCGAAGCGATGGGCAATATCCTCACTTAACCTTTTATTTCCAATAAGCAATTTTAAAGGAGGTTTTGAGGTTGTTCTATACACTGTATTGGGACTTTGATCTTTTAGATCAATAGCGACACCATCAACAATAAGACCAGAAAACCCCATAGTTTTTAGGGTTTTTTCCATTTCCTTGGTAAAAGGAAATCCTGAATTTGAAAACACTTTGGGCCGTTGACCGAAAACGTCAAGGATACGCTCGCTGTGTGTTTTTATTCCATCGAAGGAGGTCATTCTGCTTTTTACGGCCGCCAAAGAGTTGCTGTACGTTTGCCCTAAAAATTCTACTTGGCCCGTTTGGGCAAGTCGTTTAAAACTATCCAGTACTTCTGGGGCGTAACTTTCCAATTGATCGATCGCAGTACCCGAAATTGAAAAATTTACCTTTATCGCATCCCCGTATTTCTTTATCGAACGCAGTAACAAATCGTTCGTGGGGCCATAGCTCTCTTTGGCCACCCTGCGCATAATCCTTCCATTCAATTCATCATCAAAATAATCGGGATGGTTCCCAATCTCGAAAAAGGGAAGGTTCTCTATACGATAGGGTTGGTGTACTTGAAAACTAAGGCAAATTCGTTTCATTTTCTGATTTTAGTTATGCCACGGAGGCATAGGTCGCCGCGACCTTTGTGGAGGCATTTTCCCATGTCAGGTGTTGTAAAGTCTCTTTATTCATTTCTTTGATTGTTGTGGCCAAGGCCTTATGGTTGAGAATACCGTGAATGGCACCGGCCAAGGCATCGGTATCCCAATAATCCACCTTAAGTGCATGCGGTAATACTTCGGCCACGCCCGATTGTTTTGAGATAATTATCGGCACATCGGATTGTATGGCCTCCAAAGGCGCAATGCCAAAAGGCTCGGATACCGAAGGCATTACGAACACATCGCTCATGGACAGCATACGGTCTACATCCGCCCCCCTTAAAAACCCTGTAAAATGAAAATGTGAAGAGAGTCGTTTGTCCGCAACTTTTCGGATTATTTCTGACATCATATCTCCATTACCTGCCATAACGAATCGTACATTAGGATTCTTTTCCAATACTTTTTCCGCGGCCTCCAAAAAATAATCCGGCCCTTTCTGATAGGTGATCCTACCTAAAAAAGTGACAATCTTATCTTTGAATTTGTGATTTTCGAACATTGCTTTTTTTTCATTTTGTATGACCCCGTTGTAAGCGGTAACCACTTTTTCGGGGGCAATACCGTATTTATCGATGATGATCTTACGGGTCAGGTTACTTACTGCCATTACCTTATCTGCCGCCAACATGCCTTGTCGTTCTATTTCGTAGACCCGTGGGTTTGTCTGTGCTGAACGGTCGAACTCTGTGGCATGCATGTGCACTACCAAGGGCTTTCCGCTGATCTCACTGGCTACCATACCGGCCAAATAGGTAAGCCAGTCGTGGGCGTGAATGACATCGAAATCCAATTCTTTCGCCAATTTTGAGGCTACTATGGTCAACCAATACACCTCTTCCAACAAATTCGGTCCATAGGCACCCGAAAATTCATATTTTCCTTCCTTGATCCGTTCAATATGTCCTGGGTCAACATAAGGAATGATTTTCTTTACGAGGGAAAAGACGGGGGTTTTTGGAAAACTGGACAGGGTAACGTTGCTGGCACTGATCAACTGAAACCGTTCCCTTTTTTGTTCCTTATCGGCCTTGGGCATAACAAAGGTCACATGGTGGCCAATTTTTAGTAAGGCCTGTACCATACCGTGACAGGCCGTGGCCAAGCCACCTGAAATTTGTGGAGGATATTCCCACCCGAACATCAATATTTTCATAGTATTTAATTTAGGGTTCTACAATGAAGTAAAAATAGCACAGGGCAATCTGCTTCGGAATGATCTATATCAGTAGAAAGGGATAATCTTCGTCATGATTGTAAATGACGTTTGATTTTACCACTAATTGTCATGACTAATATCATTTCTGACATCTTGCCTATGTTTTAGTTTTGCCGAATAGTCTGAATAATATTCCTATAAATGGAACTCGCATGGTTATGGACAATGCAACACCAAAACCACTCTTTTTCTAGCGTTGTATAAATCCGTAGGGATTACTGTCAGGGTGCACTATTCCTTAGTTGCAAGGGACATTCAAAAAGCATTGTTTTCCGGAATCGCTTTTTGGTTAATGCCAAAAGGGATATCACATAGTTGGATCGAACTTGAAATTGATGGAAAATGGATAAAGATCGATACCATCATAACTGATGTAGCTCTTTATAAAGCTGGAAAAAAGCAATTAAAACATAGTCCTAACACATCGTAAAAGCCCTAAAAAATGAATGAAAACACAAAGAATATTGATAATTATTTAGACAATCACTACATACATCGTAGTAATTGGTTAAGAGCAGCGGTTCTAGGTGCAAATGATGGTATTTTATCAACGGCAAGTCTGGCAATAGGTGTTGCGGCAGCAAGTGATATTAGGGAACCCATTATATTAGCAACGTTAGCAGGCTTGGTTGCGGGTGCATTATCAATGGCAGCAGGAGAATATGTTTCCGTGAGTTCTCAAACAGATGTTGAAAAAGCGGACATTGAACGCGAAAAACAAGAATTGGAAGAATCGCCCGAAATTGAACTGCAAATTCTAGCGCAGATCTACGAAAAAAGAGGATTAAAAAAGGAAACCGCGCTAACGGTTGCGAAAGAATTAACAGAACATGATGTGCTGGGTGCACATGTTCGGGACGAATTGGGCATAAATGAAATTAGTCAAGCTAAACCGATACAGGCTGCACTTGCTTCAGGGGCGGCATTTACTGTAGGCGGAATATTACCCTTTTTGGTCACGCTCTTTTGGCCATTAAAAAGTATGGAGTATTCTCTTTATGGCTTTGCTCTTTTCTTCCTGATATTGCTAGGGGCATTGGCCGCTAAAACGGGAGGCTCAAGTATAGGTAAGGCAATTGTTAGAATTACATTTTGGGGAACTATAGCTATGGGATTGACTGCATTAGTTGGGTATTTATTCAATGTGAATGTTGGATAGCACTAAAGTTAGATGAATCGAACTTTTAAAAAATTCTTCAAATTATTCTTATATTTGATAGCGCCGTCCACTTTTACCCGAGCTAGAAAATCAAATTCCGAAATATGACACATATTTTGATCGTAGAGGACAATGTTGAGGTGTTGGAAACCACGGCGGAACTTTTGGAATTGGAAGGCTTCAAGGTTACAATTGCTACAAACGGCAAGGAGGGTTTGGCCCAAATAATCCGGCATATTCCCGATTTGATCATTTGCGACATAGTGATGCCTGAAATGGATGGTCTGGAACTACTGGAAGAAGTAGAAGCACCCTGAATACAGTACCATCCCTTTTATTTTTTTTAGTGCCAAAAGTGAAAAAGGTGACATTAGAAACGGTATCGATATGGGTGCCGATGATTATCTCACAAAACCTTTTGAACTGGACGACCTCTTACAATCCATTGAAAACAGTCTACAAAAAAACAAAGGGTTTGCGGAACGGTACAAAAGTACGGGTGGGCTTAGGGCTAAGATTTCGCGACAACGAGCGAATGATACATAAACATTTCCTCAAGAGTGAGTCCAGGCCGGCCTTTTTCAAAATATTCTAACAATACAATTGTGGTTATTTCCAGTAAGACACACTGAAATTAGCAGTCTGTATTAACCTTTTTCTGTTTGCTATGATATTATGGTCAAGATCGATTTCGACCAGGCCCTCGCTCTTGAAATCCGATAGGGTTCTGATTATGGTTTCATTTGTGGCACCTACCAATCCGGCCAAATCCCTACGGGTAATATTGAGTTTGTTGTTTACCTCGCCATCTTGGTTCTTGCGATCCAATAATTTCAATAATGCTTTGGCCGTCCGCTGCCTTACCGAACCATAGGCCATCGCTACCAACTGTTCCTCTCTTTCCAATAAATTGCTCGAGAGCATGCCGATAAACTTGTTGGATACCACCTTGTTGCCAAAGATAAGCTTGGTAAAATCTTCCTTGGGAATGGCACAGATTTCCGCATCTTCCAAGACGACGGCCGTATCGTTGTACATACCGTTCTCGACCAATAAAGGCGTATACCCAATAAAATCGCCTGGGCCGTAGATACCTGTCACAAATTCCTTTCCCGATTCCGTAGCCCTATACGTCTTTACTTTTCCCTTTTGGATAAAATAGAGTTGATAGGCCGCCCCACCTTCTCTATAAATTCGATGTTTTTTGCGGTACCCTGTAATTTTGCGGTCTTTGGAAAGATCTTTCAATTCTGCGTAGTTCGAGGCTTCTGCAAAAAACGAATTGATACCGTTCAGATTTTTATCGAATTCTTTTTTTAAAAAATCAGTCCGTTTTAACCTACTTTCCACGGCATCCAACAATTCGGTTTCCTCAAAAGGTTTTGTCAGATAATCGTCCGCACCGAGGTTCATGCCCTTGCGCATATCTTCCCTATCCGATTTAGCTGTAAGGAATATAAAGGGGATGCGTGCCGTTTCAGGTTTTTTGCCCAGTATATGGAGCACCCCGTAGCCATCAAGCTCTGGCATCATCACATCACAAATAATAATATCGGGGCGAAACCGCAAGGCCTTTTCCACCCCCAATTTGCCATTTTCGGCGGCGGCGACCTCATAATCCGCCAAACGGAGTATGTCAACGGTGGTTTCACGTACGCCCTTGTTGTCTTCAATAAGTAATATCTTTTTCATCTTTCTTCTGATTAATGGGCAATGTCAGGAAAAAGGTAGTGCCTTTGTCCAATTCGCTTACAAAATCAATGCTGCCCTCCATCAGATCCACATATTTTTTTACGATGTGCATGCCAAGCCCCGTACCCTTGATATTGGTTGCATTACGGGCCCGGAAAAACCGTTCGAACAGATGTATCTGCTCCGCTATGGGTATACCAATGCCTTTGTCGGTAACTTTTATGACCACAGTATCATCGACCTGGCCGATATCCAACATAATCCTGTCATTCTCCGAAGAATATTTTATCGCGTTCGATAATAGGTTGACCAAGATATGACGGACCAATTTTTCATCCATCATTACCTTGATTTTCGGTTGGTTTGCGGTCAATATAATAACCTGTCCGTTCTTTGTGCCGGTTTCCATTGCTTCTACCAAAGATCTGGCAAAAGCGACCATGTCAAAAACGGTAGGCAATATCGTGGTTTTACCTTCCTCCAATTTTCCCAAAGAAAGGAAATCTTCTAAAATGGCTACTAAATTCCGGACGTTAGATTTTATGTTATGAACATATTTTTCGCGCTTTTCTTCCTTGCCTGGCCCGTTCTGCTTACTGATCAGGGTGGCAGATGACAGTATGGTACTTAAGGGGGTTCGAAATTCATGTGATGCCATTGAAACAAAACGGGACTTCAATTCGTTCAGTTCCTGTTCTTTTTTTAAGGCCTCCATTATTTTTAACTCCACTTGCTTTTGTCCAGAAATATTGCTGTTGACGAACAATGCCTGAACGATCCTATTATTATCGTCGTACAAGGGCGAGGTGTTGATCATGTAGGTGCTGTCATTATATTCCATTTCAAAAGTGCAATGTTCCCCTGAAATGGTTCTATTGAAATTTTCCTTGATTTTTTGAGTCTGTTCTTCGGATAAAATATCAATATCATTCATATAGATTCCTTTAGAAATCAATTTGTCAAGCCCCATTTTTTTTATTTCCTCGCCTTCCGCAAATACGAATTTTGAATCGCGGTCCAAAACGGCGATAATACCCTTTGGAAAGTTCTTTGCAATCGCAGAAAATAGCGATTGGCTCGATATGGCCTTAGCTTCTGCAGCTTTGGTTTCATCGACCTGTTTTTCCAGTCTCGCATTTGATTCTTTTAGTTTGTCTACCAAAGTGTATAGTTCGTTGGTGCGTTGCCGTACCTGATTTTGCAGTTTTTCACGGGCTTTCCTTTCTTCTTTAAACAATGTCCGGTCTGCTTTTATTCGCTTTGTGATGTCCGCTATGAACCCTTCCACGAATAAGAGGTCGCCTTTGTTAGAATAGATTCCGGCACCTTTTTCCAAAACCCATTTTACTTTTCCTTTGGCGGTTATGATCCTATAATCAAGTTCGTAAGGTTTCTTTTGCGCCAATAGGATCTGAATTTTTTCCCGTATCATTTGGCGATCCTCTTTATGGATGATAGGATCCAGGTTGATCCCGGAAGATGCCCTATAAAAAGTATCGGGGCCATAACCTGTCAACTCGATTACTTGTGCGCTCACGTACGATAGAGACCAATTTTTGTCGTTGTTACATCTGTACGCTACGCCGGGTAGATGATCTATCAAACTACAGTATATAGAATCGTTTTCCTTCAATGACCGGTCGCAATTAACCGTATTATCAGCTTTCTGGTTCTTTGTGAACTCGTTATCGTTCATTTGTTCGGGTTAAAGTTGGTAAAAACGGTATTTCGATTTTTCCAAACCATAATTTTCGTTTTTGTCCTGTTTGTAAAATATAGAAAATATGACCTAAAAATGAGGTTTTAATAGTCAACTTTGAATGACCTACGTCATATCGATCAAATGATATTGGTCAGTGCAAATTTTCAACAGATGAATATCTTTGTGACCAACCGAAAACAGGACAGGTATCTATCCTAAAAATATCGAGTTCTAAACTTAAATCATACAGATGGATGAGAAAACATTACTCGTTAAAAAATATTCCGGTGACCTTGAACTCTTTTCTATAGAAAAGCTGAAAAGTTCGTTACAGGTCTGTGGTGTATCGAAAACCGATATCGATGGTGTACTAAAAGCTATAGAACCACGATTATATGACGGTATATCTTCAAATAAAATCCATAAGATGGTCTTTCCGTTGCTGAAAAAGAAGGATCGGGTACAAGCCTCGAAATACAATTTGAAACGGGCCATTTTCGATTTGGGGCCGACAGGATGTCCATTTGAACGCATGGTAGGGGCGTTGTTAAACCATAGGGGGTACAAAACTGAGATCGGTGTAATTTTGAAAGGCGAATGTAATACCCATGAAATTGACGTTTTGGCAGAAAAGGACGGGAACGTTTATGCCATCGAATGCAAGTTTCATTCTAAGCCCGATTATTCGAGCAATGTGAGAATACCTTTGTATATCAATTCAAGGTTCTTGGATGTTCAAAAGCAATGGAATTCAAATACAAAGAACAAAACGCATTTAAAACAGGGATGGCTGGTTACCAACACCCGCTTTACCGATGATGCACTAAACTATGCCAAATGTGTCGGACTGACACTGTTAAGTTGGGACTATCCCAAAGACAGCGGGATGAGCAAAAATATCGATAAATTCGGACTCTACCCGATTACCGCCCTGACTACCTTGACAAAACTCCAAAAAGATCAACTGATCACAAGAAATGTTATCTTGACCAAGGAACTTGGGGAAAATCCTGATATTTTGAAGCAGCTTAAAATTTCCCCTGTCAAAATAAAGCGCATATTATCTGAAGTCCATCAACTCTGCAACATGTAACAGTCTAAAATAAGCACCCATGGAAAACAAAAAAAACAAATCTCCCGATTCCGATATAAAAAGTGGAAAACTAAATAAATATGATGCAAGGGGTGTTCAAACCCTCTTCCGCACACTTTCCCGAAACCATTATAATCTGTTAAAAATGGTGGACAATAAGGCCAGAATAATGCTAACGGTCAATTCCATAATATCATCCTTACTAATGGGAGCGCTTTTTATTGCACCCGATACACATGAAATTACCACCGGATTGGGTACCCGAATATTGATTATCTGTAGTATGTTATCAATGGTATTTGCCATACTCAGCATGTTGCCCCATCGTTATTTTGGTAAGAATTTCGAAAAAAGCGGTTACAAGGGAACTCTTTACGCTGAAAGTTTTTCTACGCAAACCCTTGAAGAATTTAAAGCGGAGTTTGATCGTATCATGAAAAAGGGCCAGAATATTTATGATGAGATGATAGACGATCTTTATTTTTTAGGAAGGATCATTGCTAAAAAGCAAAAACTATTACTATGGTCGTCCGCTATTTTTTTAGTTGGCATTATTACTACGATTATCTATTCACTGGTGACTGGGGTAGTTGCGTTTTCATAGATTCAATTGTTGTAGAGTATCATCGCCCGTTTTATCCGCACATACCAGCTATTGTCACTACACAGATTGAAAAAATAAACTATCCTCAACTTAGGGATACCAACGGTTATCCCTTATGGAGCGGGCAGCGAAAGAAGGGAAAAGGCAATAGAAGTAACAATTAATTCGAGTAATCGGAATCATGACTTGCTAAAATGGATCTACAATTTTAAATGTGGTATCAAAAACCGAATGATTTTCTTTTGTCTTGGGATCATTGATAACTATTTCTGCTTTTTTTAACAGGAGAGGGAGCCGAAGAAGATTTGAAAAATGTCTTCTATTGGTCTGTAGGGATGAGTTACTGGTTTTATACTAAGAAGAAAAAGTATTACTCATTAATTTTTAAAATGTGACAAGAGTCACATTTTAACTCAAATACCTATTGTATAATAGCGATAAGAAATAAGAAATTAAAAAATATCAGAATTTGAAGGTGATTATCTAGACAATCATTATATACACTGCAGTAATTGGCTAAGAGCAGCTGTACATGGCAAATGACGGTATTTTATCAACAGCAAGTCTTGCCATAGGTGTTGCTGCCGTAAGTGATTTTAAAGAACCCGTTATATTGGCAACGGTCACCGTATTAGTTGTCGGGCTTAATCAATGGCAGCAGGAGAATATATCTCTGTAGGCTCTCAAACAGATTTAGAACAGGCTGACATCGAGAGAGAAAGGCAAGAATTAAAGGAAATACCCGAAATTGAATTACTACGACTAGCTGAAATTTATGAAAAGAGAGGGTTAAAAAACAAACCACATTAACCGTTGCTAAAGAGTTAACGGAAAAGGACGCATTGGTAGCTCACATTAGAGATGAGCTAAATTAACCCTATTAAATTATTATTAAACCTTTGTGATTATGAAATGAAAACAGACTAAAAATAAGTGTATCAAAATTTTTCATCATTAACAAATCATACATGTTAACAAGAATAAAATGAAACAATCCATTTTTGTTATAACGGGATTATTACTACTAATACAAGCTGCAAATGCACAGACCGAGATTAGTTTTAATAATCTCGATTCGCTTTTAGAATATGCCGAAAATAATAGTATGTCTATCAAAACAGGGGAACAGCAAAGTCTTTTGGCGAAATGGCAAAAAATTTCGGCACAGGCCGGGCTGGTAAATTTCAGAATGCAAACCAATTTTAATTTGACCAACAATCTGGAATTACCCATTACATTTCTTCCGGCAGAAGTGTTTGGCGGAACACCGGGAACATTCAAAGAAGTTACAACAGGTCGGCAGTACGTCGGGAATTTGAATTTAGCACCGCAAATAGACATTATTAATCCAGCGAGTTGGGCAAAATTAAAAAGTGCCAATGTGAACGTAAAACTTACATACATAAATAACCTTATTGTAAAAAAATCGCTTTTTGAATCTGTTTCGGCTACATATTACAATATCATTTCCTTGAAAGAACAAATAGAAATTACCCAAAAAAGTCTGTTGGCCGCAGATACCCTATTGATAATTATGCAAAATAAATATTCCGAAGGTATTGTCCGTCAGCAAGATTTGAATGATGCCCACATCAATCAATTAACGCTAGCAGATAATCTGGAACAATTAAATTTATCCTTAAAGCAACAACATTACAGCCTCAAGATTTTATGCGATATTCCTGAATCTACTGAAGTAGCTATTGATGAACAGTCCGACTACAACAAACGGTTTGTTCTTGGTTTAGAAGTAGATAATCAGCTGCAATACGAATCTTCGCTTCTGAACGTCGATCTGGCAAAAGCAGATTTAAAAACAAACCAACTGATGCAATATCCTACTGTTTCCTTAATGTTTTATGATGCCTGGCAGCAAAACAGTAACACTAAGTTGTTTGATAATAATGTTAACTGGTTAAATTCTCAATATATCGGTCTAAAATTGAGTATGCCGTTCCCGGACATTAACAGATATACACTTACAAAAAGTTCACGGATCAATAAGGATATTTCGTCGCAAAATGCAGCGCATACGAAACTTGAAAACGAGCTAACAAATAAACAATTGATTTTGGATTATGAAAAGACATATTCACAGCTCAATACTACAAAGCAAATTTATCAGCTAAAAGAACAAAACTATGGTATGGTATTGAACCAGTTCAACATGTCAATACTTTCATCGGACAAGTTGATCATTGCCTTTAATGATTTGCTTGCGAGCCGTTTGAATTACAGTAGCGCACTTGCAAATTTGAACTATACACTATCGATAATTGAAATTAATAATACAATAAGATGAAAACAAACAGCTATTTTATCATGGCTTTCACGGCATTTGTTTTGCTGAATTCGTGCGGTAAAAAATACACGGAAACTCAACCTGAACACCGGAATATTACGGAAACAGTCTTTGCCTCGGGTGTTTTAGTCCCCGAAAACCAATACAACCTAACAGCACAAAGCGATGGTTATCTTATTTTATTAAACTTTGAGGAAGGCGACATTGTTGAAACAGGCTATTTGCTTGCTGAAATTGACAACAAGACTTATGACATTAACGTGCTTGGCGCCAACCAGCTTTTGGATATAGCGGTTAGCAACCTATCTCCGAGCGCTCCAGCTTTAAAGCAAATAGAAACAAACTTGTTGAATGCTGAACAAAATATGAAACAAGACGAAATTCAGATGGAGCGCTACAGAAAATTATACGCTACCAACAGTGTTTCAAAACTGGAATATGAAAATACGGTGATCGCTTTTGAAACTTCAAAGGCAAATTACAAGGCATTGCAGGAAAACTACAAATTGCAAGAACAGCAAGCTGAACAACAACTCATTAACCAAGAAACCCAAAGTGGCATTAATAAAGTCTTGCAAGGCAATAATGAACTCAGGGCGGTAATAGGAGGTAAGGTTTACAGTAAATACAAAGAATTGGGCGATTACGTGCACCGGGGCGAAATTATTGCTGTGATTGGAAGTCCTACCAATCTTTACGCTGAATTAAGCATTGATGAATCGAGTATTTTGAACGTACGCGTAGATCAGCAAGTCATAATTCAACTGAATACCGATAAGAGTAAAAATTATAAAGGAATGATTACCGAAGTTTATCCAGCGTTCAATATTCAAACACAATCATTCATTTGTAAAGCGGTTTTTACCGACAGCTTGGATTTTCTGATGTCGGGCACACAAATTCAGGCAAATATCATCATAGAAAACAAAGATAATGTACTTGTAATTCCACGTAAATATTTAGATTTTGGAAATATGGTATTGGTTAAAGGGGTAGGGGAAGTTAAAGTTGAAACCGGGTTTATCTCTAATGAGTGGGTAGAAATACTCAGTGGAATTAATGAAAATTCAGTAATACGGGCGGAAAAACAATAAATCCAGATCATGATGAAGTTATTCGCAAAAAAAATAAATCTCGGTGTGGATTACGAAATTGCCTTTACCCACATACTGACAAGGAAAATGCAGACTTTTGTCGCTTCACTCGCGGTTGCCATCGGCATTGCAGCATTCATTTTCTTAAATTCATTAGTTGTTGGTTTTAACCGAAGTTCAGATGAATCGTTTTTTAAAACCATGCCCCATATTCGTATTTACATCGATGATGAAATAAGTATGCCGCTCCAGAAAAACGATACAGCTCATTATACTTCCGTAATCGTGAACCCCAAAATAACGAATAACAGCGATAAGTTAATAAACCCCGAAAAAATCGTGGAACAACTGAAAACAAAAGAATATGTTTTAACGGCTGCCCCGTGGCTGCATGTCAACCTGTTTTACAATAACGGTATTTCGCAATTGAACGGTAGTAGTTCCGGGGTAAATATAATTGAAGCCAACACATTGTTCGATATAAAATCCACCATGGTTGAAGGCGATATGAACGAATTGCTCAGCACGCCCAACGGAATTATTTTAGGAGTTGGTATTGCCAAAAATCTAAATGTTAGGCTAAATGATTATATAAGTATTGTTTCACCTTTGGGAATAATTAAAGTAATGAAAGTAGTTGGTTTTTTCAAAACAAGTAATTCGATAGTTGACAAAACTGAGTCATACATCAATTTATCGATGGCCCAGCAACTAATGGCACAAGGTCCTGATTATCTAACTGATATTTACATCAAAATAAAAAACCCAAACGATGCCCCAAAATACATTTCCGATTTAGAAGCATTGTCAGGTTATAATGCCGAGAGTTGGCAAACAGCAAATGAATCGGCTCAAGCAACAAAAAAAACCAGAGGGATAATGATGGGCTCGATTTCGTTTATTATCCTGATTGTGGCCGCATTCACCATTTACAATATTATCAATATGACCATCAAACAAAAACTGCATGACATTGCCATACTTAAAGCGCAAGGTTTTGCAGGAAAGAGTGTTGTAAAAATATTTCTTACCGAAGCTCTAATCATCGGCATTTTTGGAACAATTGTAGGGATGATGTTGGGTGCATTGCTGATAAATATTGTCAGTAAAGTATATGTTGGCGGCGATACGGGATATTTTCCAATTCAGTTTGAACCTGAAATTATGCTTCTCGGATTTTTAGTTGGTATTGTCGTTACTTCAATTGCCGGATATATCCCTGCCAGAGGTGCAGCAAAAGTTGACCCTATTTCAATTTTTAGAAACTAATGGAAATGAAAACGATACTTAAAGTAGAGAATATTACAAAATTATTTTATAGCCCATTAGAGTTTAAAGCATTAAATGATATCACTTTTGAGGTGCAAGAAGGTGAATTTTTATGCATTATTGGCAAATCGGGTTGCGGTAAATCGACCTTGTTGTACATACTTTCGACCATGGACACAGAATACGAGGGAAAACTATACCTTGATGGACAGCTTCTTACAGGATTAAAACAAGATGAATTGGCGAGATTAAGAAACAGTAGTATTGGATTTGTTTTTCAATTTCACTATTTGCTACCGGAATTTAGTTGTTTAAAAAACATTATGATCCCTGCCCTGAAATTAGGAAAATATTCGCGTGAAGAGATTGAATTTAGAGCTTATGAGAAACTGAAATTACTCGAATTGGAAGAACAAGCATTAAAACCAGCTTCGAAGCTATCAGGGGGACAACAACAACGTATTGCCATAGCTCGAGCATTGATCAATGAGCCTAAAATAATAATGTGTGACGAGCCAACCGGAAATTTAGACAGCAAAACTTCCGAAATTGTGTTGGACCTTTTTAAACAAATATCCAAAGACTTTAATCAAACGATTATTACGGTTACCCATGATAACGACTTCGCAAAAGCATCAAATAGAGTAGTCGAAATGCAAGATGGTGAGATTATTAACCACAATCTAATCCTTTAAGGAATAAGGGGTTTTGACACAAAAAAATCGTCCGGCAATCGTTTTTTTTGGGATTGAATCCATGACAGGCATTCGTTGGGTAATTGGACCATTGGTTGACGTTCCTACATTGATTTTAGTGGTTTCGGGTTTCTTTTTGGCTAAAGGGGAAATGTTGTTCATAAAAAAATAAGCAATGATGACGAAGGTCATATTTCCATTTAATACCCTATCATATATTTGCGATAATAGATGTGAAATTGCACAAAACAGGAGGCTCCGGTATTAGAAAAGCAGTAATCAGAATCACTTTTTTGGGGAACGGTCGCAATGGGATTGACAGCAAGGGTTGCCGAGATTTGTGTTGCGAAACATAAGTCAAACCTAAACAACCCTTTATATATTTGATATGGGTCAAAGATATGATAGAAAACGAGATCGTGGCATATCTGCCGCTTCCAAGGCGCGGCTTTCCGCCGACGGTACCTTTGGCGTAGATAGTCAATGCGATACTCTATAAGCTCAAGACGGGCGTCCAATGGTGCCTTCTCCCCGTGGGGTCACTGTTCCCGGGCAAAACACTGAGCTGGCAATCGGTCTACCATCATTTCCGGAAATGGAGCGTTGCCGTGGCGTGGAAGGACTGTTGGGTGGAGCTTTTGGGCCGCCACAGATCCGAGTTCGACCTTTCCATTGTGGATCTTGATGGCAGCCACACCACCGCCATAAGGGGCGGGGAACAGGTGGAGTACCAGGGGAGGAAGGTAGCGGCTGCGTGTGATACGAGAGATTTTATAGTACTTGCGACGTTAGCGAACCTGTCGGGAGTAACTTTATCTATCACGGTAAGGACAATCCCAAATAAATCTAAGTTGCAACCGGAATTTGCACCTTTGTTTTATATTCGAAATACTATTCTACGGCGCAAGAGCTGGACGGTTGTGGTGTCAAAAAAATATATAATATTCTAAACCTCATAAAAATTCAAACTCATGCAAATTTCAGAAGAGATAAAAATCAGCGACAACGGATTTGTTTTCAATTCACGCACCGGCGAGTCGTTTAGCCTGAACCCAATGGGTTTGGAAATGATCAAAATGATTGCGGCCAACAGTGGTTTTGATGAAATCAGAAAATCAATCCTTGAAAAATACGATATTGACGGCCTCGCTTTCGAGAAAGATTTCTATGAATTCCTTGCAATGCTGAAACACCACCAGTTAACGCAGCAAGGCAATCCATTGGATTTTGTTTAAGGTAGCCTCAGCAAGAAAAAACTAAAAAAGTAGAAGTTTTCTTATATATAAAGTAAACCGATTATGGCAAAACAGAAAATAACCCTGGCAGTTACAGGCCTGAACAACACCGACAATCCGGGGCCGGGAGTCCCCGTTATACGCGGTGTAAAAGATTCGGAGGAATTTGACGTGCGGGTGGTTGGCTTGGTTTACGAAAACCTGGAGCCAGGTATTTACATGGAAGATTTGTGCGACCGTATCTTTCAAATCCCCTATCCTTCATCGGGGTCTGAGGAGTTGATTGAACGCATTGAACACATTGACCAAAAAGAAAAGATAGATGTGTTGATACCCAATTTCGACGCCGAACTTTTTTCGTTTATGAAATACGAGAAACGATTGGCCGAAAAGGGGATCCGAACATTTTTGCCCACTTTGATACAGTTTCAGGAACGCGAAAAAGACAAGCTGCCTGAGTACGGAAAAAAATACGGTGTGAAAGTTCCCAACGGTCTGAATTTAGGCAACCTCAACCAATTGAATGAAATAGAAAAAAGATTTGATTACCCGATAATGGTAAAGGGGCAATTTTATGATGCCTATAAATGTTTCAATATTGAGCAGGCGACACAGGCATTTCATAAAATAGCTTCGAAATGGGGTTTACCCGTTATTGTGCAGGAGTTTGTGACGGGTACCGAAGTGAATGTGGTGGCGTTGGGCGACGGAAACGGAAACACCGTAGCGGCAGTGCCCATGCGCAAACAATACATCACCGACAAAGGAAAAGCCTGGGGCGGCATTACAATAGCCGACGAAAAAATGCTAGAGCTTACCCGTTCGCTCATCCAAAAAACAAAATGGAAAGGCGGAATGGAAGTGGAACTGATAAAAACCATCGCAGGCGATTATTACCTGGTGGAAATAAACCCGCGTATCCCGGCTTGGGTTTATTTAGCCGTTGGTGCAGGACAAAACATTCCGGAAGCCTTGATGAAAATGGCATTGGGAATGGAAGTGAAACCCATGAAAGACTATGAAATAGGGAAAATGTTTGTGCGTTACTCCTACGACATGATTGTCGATTTGCAGCGATTTGCAGCAATTTCAATTAACAAGGAAATTTAAAAGATATGAAAAAGTTGACCTACGAAAAACCAATAATCAGCAAAATTACAACCGGTGTTCCCGATAAATTTGGGTTGCCGACCAAACAGAAAATTATTACTGAAATCGATTCCATTCCCGTGGCGAAGTTAGTAGAAGAGTTTGGCTCGCCGGTTTTTGTGTTTTCAGAAAAGAAAATACGTGAAACGTACAACGATGCAAAACGGGCCTTTGAAACGCGCTATCCAAAAGTACAGTTTGCCTGGTCGTACAAAACCAATTATCTGGATGCCGTATGCAGCATTTTTCACGACGAAGGTTCGTGGGCAGAAGTAGTTTCAGGTTTTGAATTCGAGAAAGCGCTATCATTGGGCGTAAAGGGAGCCAACATCCTTTTTAACGGCCCCGAAAAATCGGAAGAGGATTTAATGCGCGCCATCGACCATAACGCTAGCATCCACATTGACCATTTTGATGAGTTGTATTTGCTGATTGAAACCACGCAGAAAATGAACAAAAAGGCACGGGTTGCCATTCGCGTCAACCTTGATTCGGGCATTTATCCCATGTGGGATCGCTTTGGTTTCAACTATGAAAATGGCGAAGCGTGGAATGCTATCAACCGCATCATGCTTGCCGAAAACCTAGAGCTAATCGGGCTGCACACGCATATCGGTACTTATATTATGACGGTATCGGCATACGGGATTGCAGCCTCAAAACTCTCGAATTTAATGATTGCCACGCATCGCAAATTCGATTATTGGCTGAAATACGTCGATTTGGGAGGCGGCTTTGCATCAAAAAACACCTTGAAAGGCGCTTACATGCCCGGCTCGGAAACCTGCCCTAGCTTCGATGATTATGCCGAAGCCATTTCAAATGCCATTATTTCATCTGAAATACCGCACGAGAATTTGCCCGTTTTATTTTTGGAAACCGGCCGTGCACTCATTGACGACGCCGGTTATTTAATTACATCGGTGCTTGCCAACAAACGTTCTACAACCGGCCGAAGAACCCTTGTAATTGACGCCGGGGTGAATTTATTGTTTACTTCATTTTGGTATAATCTCGGCGTTTTCCCCAGCCATGAAGTTTCTGACTTTATGGAGGATACCACCGTTTATGGCCCGCTTTGCATGAATATCGACGTAGTGCGCGACGCTATAAATTTTCCGCAGGTAAAAACGGGCGACCGGTTGGTTATTGAGCGAGTAGGTGCCTACAATGTCACACAGTGGATGCAGTTTATTACCTACCGTCCAAATGTGGTTTTAATTGATTTGGAAGGGAAAGCGCACATCATAAGAAAGAAAGAAAGTTTAGAAACAATTAAAAACAACGAGTTCAACCCGAAAAAATAATGACGGGATTTTCGTTTTATTTTACTTTTTTCAGTGATGTAAAAACCGAATTTTAAATGAAAAGAAGAAAATATAGGGAAGCTCCATATCCGTCGGTTTTAACCGACGGATATAAGAGTTGGACGGGATTTGGCTTTAGCCACATTTCCAGCAAATTTGTTAGAGATTGAAAGAAATGTAGCTAAAGCCAATAGTTGTCGCACAAATTGCGGTTGACTTCAGTAAACGGCAATAGAATAAATACAAAATCAATGTCCGAAAATATCCCAAAAGCGAAAAACATTCTGAACGTTGTCCTAAACAGCTATTCACAGGTGTTTTTCTCCAAATCAAAACTTCTGGCTACCTTTTTGGTGGTTATCAGTTTTTTTGATTATGGCGCGGGATTGGGCGGAATAATTGCCGTTGCAATTGCGAACATACTTGCGTGGACGTTGGGTTACAACAAATATTTTTTACAGTCGGGACTGTACGGTTTTAATGCGCTTTTAGTGGGTTTGGGTATTGGGCTTCTTTATCAACCATCTATCGAATTGTATTTGCTGGTTGCTATTGCGGCAATAATTTGCTTTTTAATGACCATAGTTTTTCAGGGCATTTTAGGAAAATACGGATTGCCTTTTTTAAGCGTGCCTTTTTTATTGACAATTTGGATTATAGCACTTTCGGGCAGCAGTTTAACCGCATTGAATATCAGTGAGCGCAGCATCTTTATTTACAATGAATTGTATGCGTTGGGCGGTCTAAAGATTGTTGATTTTTACAACCTACTGGAAAACTCCATTAGTTCCCCGTTTATCAATATTTATTTTCATTCGTTGGCAGCCATATTTTTTCAGCATCATTTATTGGCGGGAATTATCATCGCCGCAGGCTTGCTTGTATATTCGCGCATCACTTTTGGACTTTCAATTTTGGGATATTCCGTGGCGTTCCTGTTTTACAAATTTGTGGGAATCGAGTTCAATTCGCTCAGCTACACCTTCATCGGTTTCAATTATATTTTAACCGCTATTGCCCTGGGTGGCTACTATTTGGTGCCCAACCGTGTGAGTTACGGATGGATAATTTTACTGCTGCCTGCGGTGGTTTTAATTACCATTGGCACGCAACAATTATTTTTGCTGTTCAAAATCCCGCCCTATTCCTTGCCCTTCAACGTGGTTGTCTTGATGTTTTTGTACGCATTGAAGTTGCGTGAAAGGCGCCCCAAACATCTCCTGGAAACGCCCGTGCAATTGGGCAAGCCCGAACATAATTTGTATTTACAGTCCGGCAATATCAAACGTTTTCCTGCTGCTTTCCCCATTTCTGCATCGTTGCCGTTCTACGGCGAGTGGAAAGTGAGCCAGGCACACAACGGCGAACACACACATAAAGGAGCTTGGAGAAATGCGTGGGATTTTATTGTTGTTGACGCAAATGATGTGCAATTTAAAAACAGCGGCGATTTTGTTGAAGACTATTTCTGTTTTGATAAAGCGGTGCTAGCACCGTTTGACGGAACGGTAATTGAAGCCATTAACCACATTCCCGATAATAAAATTGGCGATATAAACACCCGTGAGAACTGGGGGAACACTGTAATTATCAAGTACAACGATTTTTTGTATGCTACACTCAGCCACTTAAAACAGTATTCGGTAAAAGTAACATGGGGCGATCAAATTAAACAGGGCCAAGTGGTTGGACGATGTGGGAATTCTGGCCGCTCGCCTTACCCTCATTTGCATTTCCAGTTTCAGGCTACACCCTATATCGGCTCGCCAACGATTGATTATCCATTTGGTAATTTCCTGCTGAAAGAGGAAAACAGATATCAACTAAAAACATTTGAAAACCCTTTGAAAGATGCATTGGTTGCCAGACCCACAAAAAATGAAATCCTTCAAAAAGCCCTGCATTTTATTCCCGGACAGCAAATGAAAGGGGTTGTGGAAGTAGCATCGGAAAATAAAAAATGGCAAAAACTGGCTGGCACGTTTTCGTGGGCAGTGGAAACGGATGTTTTCAACACCACCTATATTCGGAGCAAAACCGACGACGGGAAAGCATATTTGTACAACAATTGCGATTTGCACTATTTTACCAATTACAATGGAAGGAAAAACACGGCGTTGTTTTGGTTTTTTGCTTCGCTTTACAAAGTCCCGTTGGGATTCTTGCCCAACAGTAAAATCTCAGATTCCATCCCACTAAACCTGATGTTTGGCGGCGCCCTGAAATTTTTTCAGGATTTTATTGCTCCCATTTTTCTTTTTCTGAAAGTGGATTATGAATTGACCATAAAGGAAGCAAGGGATATTTTATCGTCGGGCGATGTGGCGATGAGCGTGCAGATTACCCAACGGATCGGCGGCCGAAAAATAAAGGAATATCATTGCAAAGTGACGGTAAATGACCAAAAAACCTTTGAGATATCGATTGTTACCAACAAGGCAAAAATTAGAATACAATGTATAAGCGAATTGGAATAATTGCGGTTTTGTTTCTTTTTGTGATGAACGTTTCGGCACAAAAAAGAATGAATTTTGTTGAAGTTGATTCAACTTCATACCTGCTCTTTCAGCAACAATTATGGGTGGAATTGATTGATTATTCAGCCCGATCGCGGAAACAGGGCATTGACTTTTTTTACTTGCAGACACGTACAGGGATTGCATTTTTCAAGCTCGGAAAATACCGTACTGCATCCAAGTGGTTTCTGAAAGCTTACAAAAATGATCGACAATTTGAGTGGTTGCAGGAGTATGTTTATTACAGTTTGGTTTATTCGGGAAGAAAAGACGAAGCGATGAAACTGGCCAATGATTTTTCGAATGCCATGAAAAATAAAATTGGATTCAAAAAAAGCAAAATATTACAGGCGGCATTGGAAGTCGGCTATAGCTTCAATCCCGATTTCGACCAGTTGACCGCAATCGATTTGGGCAAAAAAATCGATGAAAACGAAGATTATGGGGAAGCATTCTTTCTGGAATATTATCATTTTGAGTCGTTTGATTTGAGCCATCGAATTCTACCGGGTTTTTCGCTAAACCACAATTTAACGTATTTGCAAAGCACCCTCGAACAAAGGATGGATTGGGGAACGAAAACGACGTTCCCTATCAAAACCAATCAGTTCCAATATTTTATCAACCCGCATTTTGTGCTGGGGCAAAAAATCCATTTGTCGCCGGCATTGAGTGTCCTTTGGGGCAATACATCGTCTTTCGCAGGCTCGTTGGATAATAATTCGAATCGAATTTTCATGGAAGTGGACAATGATTTTTCTGACTTTATTTTTTCCGCGTCTGCCTGGTCACATTTTGGAAATTTATCGCCCGGGGCGGAAGTGAACTTCGCCAATATCTATGACGAAACCTTTACGCAACTTTCGGCTTGGATCACGTTTTACCCTTTTTTGAACGCCGGCTATTACATAACGCCGAGAGCTTATTTTAAATCGGACTCCAAAAACAGCTTAAGTTACAACACATTTGGGATTTCGGGCGGAGCGCAACTGGGGAAAGTTCATTTAAACGGGCAATATCTGATTGGCGACATAGAGAATTTTATTGAAGCGGCGGGGTATGTCGTTTCCAATATCCCCGGTAAATCGGACCATAAATTCACGGGCAGCGTTTATATTCCGATCACCAAAAACGGACAATTGGTTTTTCGTTACATCAATCAGGATGTGGAGCAAAAGTATCGGATCTATGTCTTGGGGGTTGAAAGTAACTCAATAAATTATAACTTTACAAAACACACCATAACAGCGGGAATATCATGGAGTTTTTAAAATCAAGAATAGCAATTATCCTATTAGCATCCGTAATATACACTGCGGAAGCACAAGTAAATCAGCAGGTTTTGGAAACCACTTTTTCAAAAAGTTATGAGTTGGAAAAAACAGGCGATTTTTCGGCGGCAATGGACGTACTGAAAAGAGTTTATGTTGACGATTCATACGAAATAAACCTGCGTTTGGGCTGGCTGAATTATAACGCAGGCCTGTTTAATGAGGCGGTGGTTTTTTACACTACTGCGCAAAAACTACAACCTTATTCCGAAGAGGCCCCCTTTGGGTTAATCGTGCCACTTTCGGCTTTGGGCAAGTGGAACGAAGTGATTGCCCTGTACAATAAAATCCTGGAAATAAACCCGAACAACACGGTAGCCTTGTATCGTCTCGGGCTTATCTATTACGGACGAAAGGAGTACACCAAAGCACATAGTTTGTTTAAAAAGGTGGTGGATTTGTACCCTTTTGGCTATGACGGACTGCTGATGCTGGGCTGGACTTCCTATTTTCAAGGCAATTACAATGAAGCAAAAGTGCTATTCAACAAGGTGAAACTGTTCAATCCCGCCGATGCTTCGGCAACCGAAGGACTGGAATTGATGGAATAGGGCAGATTGTCCTTGGGTTTCCGAAAGAGCCCCTTAGAATAAATACGTTTTTTTGATTATTCCCTATTTGTTCCATGTTTCACTAAAACTATTAGGGAATCTAAATCAGTGGGGCTTGACAAAATAATATTGGGATAACTGTTCTTGTTATGGACCTAGGACTATAATACTACTAGGACTATACTATTAATGGTATATTATGAAGTGTTGGAACTTTTAAACTAATTAAAATACCTAGGATGAAATACAAAATCAAAGCCTCATCCACGGCAAATCAGGATGCTGTTATTCAGATAAAGCAGTCGGATATAGATTTTGGAACGACTACAAAAACTGCTGAAACTCTACCAAATCCCGCCGAATTATATTTAGGTGCTTTTGCTGCCTGTATGTTGAAGAATGTTGAACGTTTTTCCGGTATGATGAAATTTTCCTATACTAAAGCCATGGTCGAGGTCATTGCTACACGCCTTGAGAATCCACCAAGGATGGACAGTATAGCTTACAATTTGACGATTTATAGCAACCATAAAGAATTGAATACAGGCTTACTTAAAAAGAACATTGAAAAGTTTGGTACTATTTACAATACAGTAAAACTATCTTGTTCTATTTCAGGTACTATAAATACCAATGATAATGTTTGATTGATTTCAACACATTGAAGGTAGGTAGGTTGTAAATGTATAGCGATAAAGGAATCATAAAATATAATCCCCTAAAACCATAATCCAGTCCTAAACTATTTGATAAATCTTAAGCCAATCTTAAGAAAAACCAAATCTTAGCTTAATTAAAAATTGTAACTTTTGCACTATGAGAATTTTAATCGTAGAGGATGAACCTGGCATATCCAACTTCCTCAAACAAGGTTTGGAGGAGGAATCTTATGCTGTGGATATTGCTGAGGAAGGCAAGAGCGGTCTTCAATTGGCCCTTTTGGGGGAATATGATTTGTTGCTGTTGGATTGGATGGTCCCGGGAATGAGCGGTATTGAAATCTGTCGTCAATTCAGAAAGGAGTTTAAAGATACCCCTGTCATTTTTTTAACGGCGAAGGACACCGTGGATGAAACCATCTTCGGACTTCAATCCGGTGCCAACGATTATATCAAGAAGCCTTTTCACTTTGAAGAACTTTTAGAACGGATCAAGGTACAACTGCGCCCTAAATCTGGGGAACATTCCGTTTTTAAACTTGGTGATATCACACTCAATACTGCAACACATCAAGTTCTAAAAGGAGAAGAAGAAATTGGCCTTACGCAAAAAGAGTTTGCCTTGCTCGAATACTTAATACGGAATAAGGGGATGGTTTGCAGAAGATCTCGAATAATCGAAAGTGTTTGGGATATTCATTTTGAATATAATACCGGGATTATTGACGTATATATCAATGCGCTTCGCAAAAAATTGAAACTGACAAAAGAAGAAAATTATATACAGACGGTTAGAGGAGTCGGCTATATCGCTAAAGAAACATGAGCTTAAGTTTTAGAAATAGGATAGCGTTGCACTATATGATAGCCACTGCACTTATAATGGCGGTGGCTTTTACCGTTGTTTATTTTATAGTGCAGGGAACGGTATACCAAAATCTAGATAACGATCTATCTTTCGAAGCTGAAAAGCACACCGGGGAAATAAGAATCGTTGGGGACAGTATAAAGATAAAGAACAGAAAAGAATGGGAAGAGAGAGAGCATAGGGAAGTTCAAGTAAACCCTGTTTTTATTCAAATCTTGGGTAAAGATGGAAACTTTATGGATAAGTCGCCGAACCTTAAAGAAAACGTCCTCGCATTCAATCCAAAACAAAACTATGGAGGCCATTTCAGCGAAACTCTCAATAATAGAGCAATTAGGCAAGTGCAGGTCCCCATTGAACAAAACGGAAAAATCAGAGGGTTTATAGTAGCTGCGATGTCTTTGGAATCATCTAAGATGGTTCTGCTTAACCTAAGGAATGTTTTAATTGTTTCTTACCTAGTTCTTTTGGGAGGACTTTATTTTATTTCCAGATATATTGCCGGAAGGGGAATCATACCGGTAAAAGTAATTACTGGAACTACAAAAAGAATTACGCAGAATAATTTGAATGAAAGAGTCATTCTTCCACAGAATAAGGATGAGCTCTACGATTTGTCGTTTGGTATTAACGAGCTATTGCAACGTATTGAAAATGCTTTGGAACGAGAGCGTCAATTTACCTCAGACGCTTCCCACGAATTGCGCACACCCCTATCGACACTAAGAGGGACGTTAGAGGTACTGATACGAAAACCGAGAAAGCAGGAAGAATATGAAGATAAGATTAAATTCAGCCTTTCAGAGATAGACCGTATGACCGACACAATAGAACAACTTTTGTTGTTGGCAAGGTTAGATACCTCTTCAAAAACATCATCTGAATCTTTTGTTTCCTTACCTACTTTAATAGACGAAATTCTTTCGAGACACAAAAAAGCCATATTGGAAAAAGAACTCTCTATTGATTTTCACGATGAGGTTTCTATTGAAAGTATGGTTCCTTTGTATTTCACGAACTTGATAATGGACAATATCATTGGTAACGCCATTAAATATTGCAAGAATGCTACCTCGGTTTATATAACTATTGAGCAATTGGAGTCTAAGATTGTTTGCAAGGTTCAAGATGAAGGTATTGGCATAAAAAAAGAGGATTTGGACAACTTGTTCAGCCATTTTTTCAGGTCGGATGCCCTAAAACATAAAAGTATTACAGGGAACGGTTTGGGTCTGTCCATAGCCAAAAAGGCCGCCGACGCTATCAACGCGCAAATAGTGGTCGATAGCGAATTTGGAAACGGAACGACTTTCACAATTATATTTTAAGCAAGTCTTAAGGAAGGGTTTAGATAGATCTTAGATGCCAGTTCTACATTTGGATTGTTATTCATAAAAACAATCAAAAAATGTTAGAACGGATTATACAATACAGTATTCATCACAAGCTAATTGTAT
>RCMY010000487.1_pt1 | contig 37058 bp, 35 predicted proteins | sample 2041341 | NCBI WGS metagenome assembly RCMY01 (sample SAMN09708234, study PRJNA481090) | Marine sediment metagenome, whole genome shotgun sequencing project. | reverse complement strand
AGGCGATTGAAGAACTCACCAACGACTACCTGGACGCCACGGACGTCCACTGGTACAACAACGATGGAGGTTACGGCGAACTGGTGATCGACGTGAATAACGATACGGTGACCCTCGACGTGAATGTGCGGTTTACGGAGTCTGAAAATGCATACAGCGCGACGCGCGATATCGAGTCTGGTGACGAGATATAAGCGCATTTTACTAAGGCCTCCTCGTGGGGCCTTTTTTATAGCGTGCCAGATATCACATGCATACCTATGCTGCCCCCTTTACAAGTTGGTGTTCCGCCGTCGCTTTGATCGTGCTTCGGGTTTCGCTTTACCCGGCTGAAATTGTAAATGGTGCGGCAACAGGCTTTTTTGATCGCGCTTTGTCAACTGGCGTTGCGGTTAAGTCGGTCTGCAATGCAGGTTTCAGGAGATCGTCAAATACTCTCGTGTCGGTAATATTTGGGTCCAGCCACTGATCATACGCCTCATCGGGTAGCCAAAGCGGTGTTGATTTGCGGTGGATGTTTTCCAGCGCTGGGTGGCCGGGTAACGTAATAATAGACGCCGAATAGATAATCTCGCCGGTCGTTTTGTCTGTCCATGTTTTCCACAAGCCGCCAAAGGCAATCGCGCTTCCGTCGCCAGGTTCCAGCAGATGGGGATGCTTGCCGTCCTGACTTTCCACAAAGGCTGTTGCCGGAATGATGCAGCGTGATAATCGATATTCCGGCCTTTTGTTCAGCTTTTCGTAATTGCTATTGACGCTGAAATAATTTTTATGCGGTTTTAATCCCGTCTCGGTTTGCTGCAGATAAAGCCACCAGATCGCCGTTTTGACCTGCCGCTGGTTGTCCCGTTCGGTGATGATGCTGATCGGGGTCCCAGGTCCAATATCCGGGTTGAACAAAAAGCTATCCTGATTAACCAGCAGGCGATCCGCCAGTTTTGCTGTTCCGTCCCGCTTGATTAACACGAAATTAGTGCACATAATGATACTGGATGTTTGTACAGGGTTTTAATGATGACAATAATGCGACTTTCCGACTACCAAGCCGGACCAGAGCTTCACTTACCGTATTTTATAGCAAAAGTGCAGGCCGGTTTTCCCAGTCCCGCCGACGATTATATGGACAGGGCGCTTGATCTGAATGAACACCTGATCAAGCATCCGGCGGCGACGTTTTATTGTCGCGTATCCGGTAAGTCCATGATCGACCTTGGCATTTTTGACGGCGACCTGTTGATTGTTGACCGCGCCGTAAAACCCGTTCATGGCGACGTGATACTGGCCGCGCTTGACGGCGAGCTTACCTGCAAAGTGCTGGACATGCATCGCCGACGCTTATTGTCATCAAACGACGACTTCCCGCCGATCCCGATTCGCGAAGGCGCGGTGTTCGAGATCGAAGGCGTGGTGATTCACTCGATACGCAATCATCGTGTTTGCGCTCGTTGACTGCAACAGTTTTTACGCAAGCTGTGAACAGGTCTTCAGGCCAGACCTGCGTGGCAAGCCGGTGGTGGTGCTGTCCAACAACGACGGATTTGTCGTCGCGCGATCGCAAGAGGCCAAGGCGCTGGGTATTGCCGACCTGCAACCGTTTTTCAAGATCGAACACATTTTACGAAAAAACAATGTCACCATTTTTTCATCGAATTACCCGCTGTATGGAGATCTGTCCAGCCGGGTGATGACGACATTACGAACGTTCAGCCCCCATCTGGAAGTCTACAGCATTGATGAGATGTTCCTGTCACTGGATGGCATCGGTGGCGACGCGGGAGACTATGGCCAGATCATCAAGACGCGCCTGTGGGACCATGTTCGTATGCCGGTTGGTGTCGGCATTGCGCCGACCAAAACGCTGGCGAAACTGGCCAACCGTACCGCCAAGAAAATTGGCCGGCTCAATGGCGTATGCGTTTTCGATACTCCGCCTAACTGGGAATGGGTATTACGCCGCGTTCCCGTCACGGCGGTTTGGGGTGTGGCGCGTCGCATGGCGGACCGCCTTGCCGAACTGAACATCACCACTGCGTGGGATTTGGCGGTTGCCAATCCCAAAAGCGTTAGGCAACGTAGCAACGTTTGCCTGGAGCGCACCATCGAAGAGCTAAACGGCAGGCCGTGTTTAGCGTTGGAGGAACTACCGGCGGCCAAAAAGCAAATCTATTGCACCCGCAGCTTTGGTAATAAGGCAAAAGACGTGCAGCCCGTACTGGAGGCCATATCGCTCTACGCTGCGCGGGCGGCAGAAAAACTGCGCGCGCAAAACCATCTGGCTCTCACCCTCCACGTGTTTATGCACACATCACCCTTCGAAGCCAATTTTCATGCGGCGAGTGACATCGTTAAACTGCCGTATCCAACGGATGACACGCGAGTCATCGTATCACTGGCCCGGCAAACCGCATCACGGCTTTTCCGTTCCGGCCATGCGTTTTTAAAGGCTGGCGTCGGACTAATTGAAATCGTGGACCGAAGATATCACCAGTTTGATCTCCTGCATTCCGGCCAGCCGGAAAAATCTGACAAGCTGATGCAAGTCATCGATGGAATTAACAAGGTGGAAGGGAAGGGCACGTTATTTCTCGCAGCGCAGGGGGTCAGCAAGCCATGGTATATGCGACAGCAATTTACATCGCAGCAATATACGACGAAGTGGGAGCATATTCCGGTGGTGGTGACCGGCTAGGAAGAAGTGGCAACTGTGTGTGATTCCTTTCCGTTGGGTTGTTTGCAAGTTATCGTTAGTGCAATTTTATCGAATAGGTAAGAGTAAAACACATTATTATGAGGAGACAATCTACAAGTAAACGATACAATAGGACATTCGCCTAGATGCAGACGATCAGTTACACAAAATTCAGTGACCGCGATCAGCGCTGGCCAGCCAATTGCCGACAGTCAATCTATTTGGCAAGACGTTGAAAGCTGACAGGCAAATTGCCAAGTGCTCTGGATGTTTTAAGAACGGCGAGAGCAAGTAGTAACGTAAGCGTATCGCCGAATAATAATTAGGACCACTGTTTCTCCATTGCATGACGCCCAAGGAAGCGTCTTTGGATACGGTGCAGCAATATTGTTGGTCAGATATCAGTCCATAAAGTTGGCACGCAGCCATTCTTCCAGCCGCCGCTTTTCTATCACATCATCAGGTTATCGTTCAGAATCCGGCCATTTTCAGTTTGCTTGGTGTATCGAATTCGGCCAGAAAGCGGGTAAGTTAAAGCATAAGCCATCGCGGGTAGGAATTATCATCTTTCCAGTTGTCGGCACTGCAATTTCCGCTTATTCTCTCATTTCATATTGTTCTAAAATTTATCAATATTGCACAAAGACTTACAGGGAGGTTCTTTTTGATGATCGAGGGCATAAGGATGAAGTCCGTCGCGAGTTTTAGCGACGATGTACAAGCCATAGAAGGTTTATCCAATAATAACTACTTTTATGGCTCAAACGGCTCAGGAAAAACAACGATTTCACGAGTGCTAGCGAATGAGGGTGCATATCCAGAGTGCGCTATCACTTGGCGTGGCGGCAACAGGTTGGAAACGTTGGTTTATAACCGTGATTTCGTCGATAAAAACTTTAACGCAGATTCCGAATTGAAAGGAATATTTACGCTAGGCGAGAAAAACGAGGCAGATTTAAAGGCAATAGAGGCAGCCAAGATTGAAGTGGATAAGCTGGAGGCGGATATCCAAGGAAAAAGAAAAACATTGATCGGTGATGATGGTAATGGTGGCAAAGAGGCAGAGTTAATAAACCTAGAAAATGAATTTAATGATCAGTGCTGGACGTTAAAAACCAAATATGATGACGCATTTAAGGACGCATTCAAAGGTGCTAGGGATAAAAAATCTAACTATAAAGACAAGCTTCTTGCAGAGGCAGAAGATAACGAGGCAGATTTACTGACGTTAGAGCAATTGAATGCCAAGTGCGTTACGGTCTTTGCGAAAAACCTCGAAAAGGTGAGTTCTATTCCGCCACTGCTCTACTCTGACCTCATTGAACTTGAAACCGCAGATATTCTGGCCAAGAAAGTTATCGGTAAAGAAGATGTCGATATTGCGGCTATGATCAAAAATTTGGGCAACAGCGACTGGGTGAAGCAAGGTCGAGAGTATTTCGACAAGAACAATACTATTTGCCCGTTTTGCCAGCAAGACACGAATGAGGCTTTTGCTGCGAGCTTGAACAAGTATTTTGATGAAACCTATTTGAACGACATCGGCGCAATTGAAGAACTGGCAACAAACTACGAAGCGTTCAGCGCCCATATTATTCAGCGCATACAAAGCATAGTCGATGCAGAGCCACAATATTTGGATTGTGAAAAGCTGGACTCTCAAAAGAACCTTGTCGAAACAAAACTCAGAGCAAATAAGCAGCATTTAGAACGCAAGAAAAAGGAAGCAAGTCTTGTTGTAAAGCTAGAAACTCTGAAAGAGGTACTAGACGAAGTCAGTCTGGCAATTGGGAACGCAAACGAGAAAACAGCAGGCCACAACAAAACTGTAGACAATATCGCCCAAGAAAGGAGTGATCTTACTTCACAAATATGGAGATACGTGGTTGAAGAGGCGAAGCTTGTTTGCGGCAGTTATAAGGACAGGAAAACGCCCTTGGAAGCAGCAATTTCTGGTCTGAAGAATGGTATTGAAGAAAAGCAGATTGGGAAGAACGGAAAGACTAAAGAAATAAAGAGGCTGGAAAAAAATATCACAAGTATTCAGCCAACGATTGATGAAATAAATGCTCTGTTGTCATCGTTTGGTTTTACGGGATTTAAAATATCTCAATCGCAAAAGGGCGGATACTATAGGATTGTTCGTCAAGATGGCTCTGAGGCAAGGGAGACACTGAGTGAAGGCGAGAGGACCTTTATTACATTCTTGTATTTCTATCACCTGCTCAAAGGGAGCACATCTGAAAGCGGGATAACGGAAAATCGTGTTATTGTCATTGACGATCCGGTTTCCAGTCTAGACAGCGATATCCTGTTTATAGTGAGCAATTTGATTAAGAGATTGTTTGGTGAAATCCGTTCTGGTGTCGGCCATATAAAGCAAGTATTTGTCTTGACTCATAACGTCTATTTTCATAAGGAGATCACCTTCAACAAGAATCGTAGCAATGGCGCGATGAACGACGAAACCTTCTGGGTGGTGAAAAAATCTGAACGTTCTTCATGTGTTGAAAAGCACAATGATAATCCAGTTATGACCTCTTATGAATTATTGTGGAATGAGGTAAAAGATCCAAATCGTTCGATATTGACCATACAAAATACTTTAAGGCGGATTTTGGAAAACTACTTCAAAATTCTTGGCAATATCAATAGTGACGAAATTATTGATATGTTTGACGGAAAGGAAAAGCAGGTTTGCGGGGCACTATTTTCATGGGTTAATGACGGATCACATTTTGCTAGTGACGACCTCTATGTAAGCTGTGATGCCGCAGCGGTGGAAACTTATCTTGCTGTTTTCAAGAAGATATTTGATAAGTCCGGGCATATTGCCCATTACAATATGATGATGGGATCACTGGGAGATCAAGGTGCAAGCGCATCAGATCAGGCGAATGATAATCTGCAACCCCTTTCGAAAGCTATGCAATGAGTGAATATAAAAAGCCATCGCATCTGCCAGAGCTTAAAAACAGAACTGTGACTGAAATAACAGAGCAGATTAGTGGCACTGCACGAATACCCAGTGTCTTAATAGTGTTACAGAAACAATTAGATCGAGAGGGCAATGCATGTTAGAACCAACAATTATATGCCCAAATTGTTCAACCGAGATTAAACTTACAGAATCACTAGCCGCGCCACTTTTACAAGCAACACGTAAGGAATATGAGGCAAAAATCTCGGAAAAAGAAGCCGATGTTTCAATGCGTGAAGCAGAGTTGCGTGCACAGCAAAAAACTGTTGCGGATGCGCAAAAGGCTATTGATGAGCAAGTTGCAGAACGGCTGAAAACTGAGCGCAAGGTTATATCGATAGAAGAAGCGAAAAAAGCAAAGTTAGCAGCTGCATCCGATATCGATGCAAAAACAAAAGAGCTGGCCGAACTCCAAGACGTCCTTGACGAGAGAAACACCAAGCTTGAAGAAGCACAGAAAGCCCAAGCAGATTTGATCCGGAAACAGCGGGAACTGGATGACGCAAAACGCGAATTAGAGCTAACAGTAGAGAAGCGCGTTCAGGCATCAATCGAAGAGGTTCGTCAAAAGGCGAAACAAGAAGCAGAGGACGGCCTCAAGCTAAAAGTTGTCGAAAAGGAAGAACAAATATCCTCGATGCAGCGTCAAATTGAAGATTTAAAACGCAAGGCTGAGCAAGGATCTCAGCAGCTCCAAGGAGAAGCCATGGAGCTCGAACTGGAAGATACACTTAGATCAAAATTCCCATTTGACTCTATTGAATCGGTTGCCAAAGGGGAGTTTGGCGGAGATGTCGTCCAGCGTGTTGTTTCGCCTTTGGGATTATCGTGCGGGAACATCTTGTGGGAATCCAAACGTACAAAAAATTGGAGCGATTCTTGGCTTGCCAAATTACGGGGAGATCAGCGCATCGCCAAAGCAGAAATTGCTGTTTTGGTGTCACAGGCGCTGCCAAAGGACACCGAAAGTTTTAGTCATGTTGATGGGATTTGGGTGACTGCGCCGAAATATGCCTTGCCACTTGTAATGGCTCTTCGTCAAACCTTAATTGAAGTGGCTGGTTCAAAGCAATTGCAGGAAGGGCAACAGACAAAGATGGAGTTGGTTTACGACTATCTTACTGGCCCGCGCTTTCGTCACCGAGTTGAGGCTATTGTAGAAAAATTTTCAGACATGCAATCTGATCTGGATCGAGAAAAGAAGGCGATGACCCGCTTGTGGGCAAAACGCGAAGCTCAAATTCAGGGAGTGATCGAGTCAACTGTCGGCATGTACGGCGATTTACAGGGTATTGCTGGAAGGGCGTTTCCAGAAATAGAAGGTTTAGAAGTTCCATTGATTGAAGACCGCATTGCCCATAAAGAGGGCAATGAGGCCTAGCGAAAAATACTATATGTAATTCGATGAGGAGCTTTTACATTGTCCGTAGTACAGGCAAACGATGTCACATATGAATTACATTCTCTCGGATGGAAAGCGTTTCAAAATCTTTGCGTAACCATAATGGGCGAAGTTTGGGGGCAGATGGTTCAAGGGTTCTTCGATTCCCATGATGGAGGACGGGATGGCGCTTTCCACGGGACGTGGACGGCAGTTTCAGGTGAGTCATTTTCTGGAGCGTTCACAGCACAGTGCAAGTTCACAGCAAAAGCCGATAAGGGCCTTCAGCTTTCTGATCTAAAGGATGATTTGACAAAAGCCAAGCGCCTTGCAAAGAAGGGGCTCGCTGATAACTATATACTTTTTACCAACGCACGTTTGACTGGAAGTGCTGAAGAAAACATCCGACAAGCGTTTGAAGATGTTCCAGAGATTAGCCGATTTTCTGCATATGGCTGTGAGCGGATTTCCCAGATCATTCGAGAATCATCGCGATTAAGAATGCTGGTTCCACGTGTCTATGGTCTTGGTGATCTTAGTCAAATTATGGATCAGCGCGCATACGGTCAGGCACAAGAAATCCTTAGTGCGCTTGGCGATGATTTGGCAAAATTCATCATAACCGCCGCCTATCAACGTAGTGCAACTGCATTGGCAGAGCATGGTTTTGTGCTTCTACTCGGTGAACCGGCATGCGGAAAATCTACAATTGCAGCAGCGTTGGCTGTGGGCGCACTCGATGAGTGGGGATGCTCAACCATAAAGGTTCGTGATGCGGATGACTTTGTGAAGCACTCCAATCCCCACGAGAAGCAGTTCTTTTGGGTCGATGATGCTTTCGGCGCAACACAACTCGATGCGGCCAGCGTCATCGCGTGGAACCGGGCGTTTCCTCACATAAACGCGGCAATCCATCGAGGAGCTAAGGTACTTTTCACCTCGCGCGATTATATTTATCGAGCGACAATGCGCCACCTCAAAGAATCTGCGTTGCCAATAATAAAGAAATCACAGGTTGTAATAAACGTTGAAAACTTATCGAAAGACGAGCGGGAACAGATTCTTTACAATCATATTCGGCTTGGCTCCCAATCGAAAGCAATTAAGACGAGTCTCATTCCTTTTCTCCCCGGTGTTGCAAGTCATGGCAGATTTAGTCCTGAAATTGCAAGGCGGCTTGGAAATCCAATGTTCACGAAGAACCTAGTAATGTCCGAATATGGGCTTGATAAATTCGTGGAGAACCAATTGGAACTTCTTTGTGAGATTATTAATACGATTGATGATGGTAGCCGGTCAGCACTTGCATTGGTTTTTATGAGTGGCGGAGTCTTGCCGAGCCCTCTCCGGATATCTGTGGAGGAAGAGGATGCGCTTGCACGCTTAGGAGGTTCTACTTCGGTTGTGCTAGAGGCCTTCAAGTCGTTGGAAGGAAGCATGCTTATTAACACCCTCCAAGGCGGTAATTACTCATGGCGTTTCAAACATCCGACAATTCGCGATGCCATTGCTGCCGTCGTTGCGGATAACCGTGATTTTATGGATATTTATCTTACAGGAGCGCCTTTGGACATGCTGTGCCATGAAATATCTTGTGGTAACGCAGGTATCGAAGGGGCAAAGGTGATAGTCCCTCAAGATCGCTATGACAAAGTAATGACTCGTCTAGAGTCATTCGATGTAACAAAGTGGATCAATAAATCCGCATTACATCGATTTCTTTCATATCGCTGTGATCGAGAATTTCTACAGCGTTATATCCTACTTTCCGCACATTCGATAATGCACTATTCTAGACTTTTACGTTTGCAACGTGTTGATTTGAAGAAAGAATATTTGGGCGTTATCACAGGTCAGTGCACGTTCAAGTCTCTCCTCTTGGCAAATCACTGAACAAAACCATTACGTTTTGTATTTCCGTTGACGTGCGGTCTTGGCAATAATGCGAACTTCGAATTCATCGATTGCCTGGTTGATCTTCTCCTCCAGTGCGCGTAATGCTTGCCGGTTCTTGCGAAACCGCTTGTAATTTCCCGTTGTTGACTTCGCCCAGTCAACATCCTCCGTCTGTATTGCCTTGGTTCTCGAACGACCTTCATCGGAGAAGTTGATTCGGTTCACAGGGTGACCCCCGCCTTCGGCGCACCAGCAGTTCGCACGGCCACACTTGCGATGCACCGTGCCAAAGCTGCCGCGAATCATCGACGGTGTGGCCAACAGCCGCTCCATGAGCGCCTGACGCCGTTGCTCGAGTTTTCTGATCTTATTTGTGCTTGACATCTGTACAATGTAGCATATTATACGGTACAGATGTCAAGCGAAACCATCGCCCTATGCCAACGTCCGCTACGTTGACCGAGCAACTGCGACGCAAACGCGTCGGCGAAATCCCCCTGCTGCAGCGTGTGGCGCAACGACTGGGATTTGATGACATCCTGCGCGCCTACCTCCCGCCGCACGGCAACGAAAAAGTCGCTGCGGCAGAGAGCCTGCTGCTGTTGGTGTATAACCTCACCAGTGGTCGCCATCCGCTCTATGAACTCGCACAGTGGACGACCCAGTTCGATGGGCGACTGTTCGGCAGGGACAGTGAGTTGTCCGAGGCGCTGTTCAACGACGATCGCTATGGGCGGGCGCTGGACAAGCTGTACGCCGTCGATCGTGCCAGCCTCATGACCGATCTGGTGGTCCGAGTGGTGCACACGCTGCGACTCGATCTGTCACAGATTCACAATGACTCTACCAGCATCAAGACCTGCGGCCAGATGCCAGGCAAAACCCGCAGCGGCCTGCGCTTTCTGCGCGGGCACAGCAAGGATCACCGGCCCGATTTGAAGCAGATCGTGTTCAGTCTGAGCCTCACTGCCGACGGCGCGGTCCCGATTCACTGCAAGAGCTATCCGGGCAACCGGACCGATGACACCACTCACATCGAGACCTGGCAGCGACTCTGCCACATCGCCGGCGACAATGCCTTTCTCTATGTCGCCGACTGCAAGGTCTGCACCGACAAACAGCTCGCCTTCATCACCCAGCACGGTGGGCGCGTGGTCACGCTGATGCCCGACACCTGGCGGGAGGCGCGCACGTTCAAGCAGGCCCTGCGCACCACGAAAAAAGCCAAGCGTCGGATACGACGTCAACCAATCCCGAACCGCCCGCGTGAGTTCGAGACCTTCTCCTGCTTCACGGAGCACCACGTCACCGACAAGGCGGGTTACACACTCTACTGGATCTACAGTAGCGAGAAGAAGAAACGAGACCGACACACGCGTGAGCAGCGCTTGCAGCGCGTGGAGCAGGCGCTGGGCGATTTGATGGGCAAGCTCAATACGCGGCAACTGAAAACACAGGAGGCTATTGCCGAGCGGATCGCCAGCCTGCTTGACACCCATCAGGCCGCCGACTTCTATCGCATCGATATTCTGCCGCGACGCGAGGAGCGTACCGAGCAAGTGGGTATGGGGCGGCCAGGAAAAGATACCCGCTACAAAACCCGTGTGACCATCCGCTATTCATTGGCCTGGAGCCGCAACCTACACGCGCTGGCGCAGGAAAAAAACACCGACGGTGTCTTTCCAATCCTGTGCACCGACACGACACTGACGGCCAAAGAGGCGCTGCTGGCTTATAAATACCAGCCACGGCTGGAGAAGCGCTTTGAGCAACTCAAGAGCGTACACAACGCCGCACCCACACTGTTCAAAAATGTTGAACGCGTGGAGGCGATGATGTTCCTGTTCTTTATGGCGCTGATCATGCAGGCGGTGATCGAGCGGGAAGTGCGCCAATCTATGAACGACGACGCGATTGATGGCATACCCATCTACCCCGAGCATCGGCTGGCACATCACCCGACCACCGCCAGGATCATTGATCGTTTCCAGGATACCTCGCTGTATCGCGTCGTCAAAGGCGACACCGTAATCAAGCAATACCAGGATGAACTCACGTCGGCACAGCGCAGCGTGCTGTCGCTATTGGGCATGTCGGAAAACACGTATTGGAGCAACCTAACGTCGAACGACCGCAACGCAAAAAATCGAAGATAACGAATACTCAGACGAGCCGACATTAGGCTTCAAAAAGTCTTGAAAAGCTCAATCTGGTTTGTGCGGAAAGTAGGTTATATCGCCCTAAATACCGAATTTATATCAAACTTAAGCATTACTGCATACCTCGAAGCAGACTCTGATGTCGACGTATTGGTGCGTCTACACGAATTCGAACTATTGCCGGAGTCGGAAAGACATCGCGCGGTAGCGGCGATTCGATACTTGGCAATTAATGTTCCAGATTCTGGGTTCTTGCGAGAAGAGATTCGGACGCTTATGACTAATGACGAGAGGACTGAACTACTTGACCGCGTTCAGGCGACGCTGCTTCCCAATCTGAACCAGCAGGTAGATGAATGGCGATCCAAATATGATAGTGATGACGATCCTGAATTATACTTTTACGATTTAATAGCCGCGCTGCGGGACTTTGGGGAGGAGTTTCAAAAAAATACGGATTCGGCTGAACATATTGCCAACGCATTGACCTATATTGATGAAGTTATAGAAGAATTGCGGTCAGAATACCCAGAGATATCAGAAGAAGAGAACTTCATTACTAGACGTGAGCAAGACGAGAGCGGGAGCTCATCTCGATCCATTTTTGATGATGTTAATCTGTAATTATTCTATATTTTTGTACTTGTCGCGCTTTCGAATAGACACCAATTTTAGCAGAAAACATTATAGGTACGTAATCAAGGGCACGGAGCCCTTGAAGTCATTTCTCTTTGAATATTCTCTAGCGATCTCAACGCATTTCTGCGCTGACACGTATTGCGCCCACATCTGACAAGTTCGTTAGTGTGCGATATTCGTCAAAACCGTAAAGAAGAGTGTGCAAAACATATACAAACGAGTTAAAGAACTACGTCGAAAATTCCATAGCAAGCCAATCCGATTGCTCACCGAAAAGAAACAGGCGATAAAACGTGAGATTTCGACATGCCCAAAAAATCACCCCATTTAATTGCAGTGTTTTTCCATAGATTCCTAGAAGCGCATTACCGAAAATTTGGCGCAAGGGTGATATCTGGAATCGCGCCGCTATGCCAACGCTTTACGATCACATAATTATTTCTGCCTTAGCGCCGATTCTAAATTTTAGCTCGTTTTCGCTTGAAGTGGCTGCGAGCGAACAATTCGCCGTGGACCGCTATGTGCGGGTTAGCACCGTGCCTACGGCAAGCCAAAAGAACCCTCTCAACACGATTGTCACAGTCACATTTCCGAAAGGAAAGGTAGACACCGTTGGCAACGCTGCGCGATATCTATTAGGTAGGAGCGGCTACCAATTGGCGAAAGGCGATTCTGTTTCCAATGCAAACCACAAACGACTACTGAATTTTCCATTGCCGGAAGTACAACGCCAGTTCGAGTTAGTCACAGTAATTGCGGTGCTTGACGCTTTAGGTGGACCGTCGTACAAACCGCGCGTCAATCATGAAAACCGCACAGTAACTTATCAGCGACGTGATGAAGTAGCGAAAAAAGTGCGGCGTGATCGGAGCGGTTCTTTGAAGTCTTTGAGTCAGCCTAGCAACGCGACCGAAAACAAAAAGAGACGTGTTACTCAACAGGAGATGTAACGAAAACCAACAATTGGTATGAAACAGTGAAAGAGCAAAACGCAGAGATCGGGTTAAACCAGAATCAAAAACCCAATATGGTCGCAAGCACCGAAGCAGGTGCTGCCGATGACGTGTCGAAACCTAATGGTGCGGAGCTCCAGTCAGATTCTGAGCAGTCGTCGGATAGCCAGAACGCTGTTATACGCCCGGGATCACGCACGAAATGGACGATAGCTGCTATCGCTGCATGTGTGCTAGTGCTGATTATTTGGAATGCCACGAACGTTCAAGAACCTGAAGAGCACGAAAACCGGGAAGCGGCCAATTCTGCGCTCACTGCAAGAATTGATAACCAATACGCTCGGCTGAAAAGAGAACTGGCGACAGAGGTCAAGTCTTCGGCGGCAGCAACAGAAAACAATTACGCGGATGCACTGAACGAAACTCGCACGGCGATCAACAACGAGACAACGGCACTGGCGAAACGTGTTGCAGGGCTTGAGCAACAGCTTGACGTATTAAAAAACCAGGCGGTTGCCGATCATGAAACGCAAATTGCCGAGATCCGCAGCATGCTAGCTACGCAACCCGCAGATGTGGCATCACTTCGTCAGGAGATTCAGCGCACCATCCGCAAGTACAACCGAAAATGGCGCCAACTCAGTGAAGATTTTGGTGCAGGTAACACACCCGTTGTGACGTCAGCAAATAGTATTCAAGGGCCAAATCCACCGTTTCAAATTGTGTCAATGGATTTATGGGATGGCAAGCCGCAAGTATCGATCAGTGAAAATAAAAAATGGCATTTCCTTCGAGTCGGTGATCAACGGCAAGGCTGGACAGTCGTTTTGGCGGACCATTCGGCCGGCACCATAGGACTACGTGACCCAAATAATAAATTCTCCTCGATAACGCTCCCGACCACCGGTGTTCTCAGCACGCGAGCCGCGGATCGTACTCCAAATGAAAAAAATTCGGCACTTTCCCGGTTGACGGTGGCAACCCGGCCGCGCGACGCAATTGTGAAGATTATGAATATCAAGCCCAAATACCATGAGAGGATGAATTTGCAACCAGGCGCGTACGATATTCAAGTGCATCGGAAAGGATATCAGACCTATCGGCGGTGGATACGCCTCGGCGATGAAGACCGCGTATTAAATGTAGTACTCGACAAGAAGTGATGCGATGAGCAATAGCATGGCAAGAATATTATCGACCAGAATTGCGATTTGCATTCTGTTCGCGACGTCATCGATGATCATTTCCCCATCGCAAACAGCACACGCTCAAAATACCGAAGCTCATAAAACCCCACCGGCCTTTACGGAAAACGAGCCAACGTCGTCGCTTGAAGTGCTTAAAGTCGAAAGCACTCGCTGGAAAATCACGGAGGAAGAATACACCCGTTATCTCGAACTGGCGCAAGGCCCACGGGGATCGTTTAGTGCACCGAATATTACGCCGATAGAAGTGCTCGGTATTCACGCCGAGACAGCGGCGAAACGACAGAAGTACGCAACTTTGTGGGTAGAGATGATAAAGGCGGACACCGCCGATGTGCTTGCGTTTCAAAACACCGTGAACGCGGTATGGACGGCCAGGTATCCGGATGAACCTATCATCAATCGTGAGCGCATCAATCAGCTACGTGCGGCCAGCAATAGCCGGTTTGGTCCCCTTGAAACCAAGGTAAAACAACGGCCAATGAGCTTTGCCGGTCGCACGCTGTTTTTCACGCGAACGCGCTGCGATAAATGTGACCGACATCTGGACGCGTTGCTGGGGTTACTTGAAGGCGGAAAAATAGCAGGTCTCGATATTTATTTGGCGGGCATTCCACACGATGATGATAAAGCGATCCAGGCGTGGGCGCGCGAACGCGAAGTGCCCATTGAAAACCTGGGCAAGCGGACCATTACGCTAAACCACGACACAGGTGTTTCGGCAGCCGTCGCCGCGCGTATTGGCCAACAACCCTCCACACCCATGACGGTGCAGCGACATGGTGAGCACTATGAGTTGCTCGCAGTTTCTGACCAATAGGAGTTCACCTCCGCAACGACCGAAGTCGCTTCAATGTTACTTTGCTTCGCTACATCGCGAATCCGTGTGTCTGGCTGTAATGTTGGTTCTTGCAGCCTGCTTTATAAGTCGACCATTAACGGCCGCATCGCAGCATACGATTTATGAATCCATTCCGCCCGCTTATGTGGTTACTGCGAACTTATACGGTGTTCCGCCAATGCTCCTCTATGCCGTTGCGCTACAGGAGAGCGGACGTACCGTGAGCGGTCTGCATAGACCCTGGCCATGGACGCTAAATGTTGACGGGCGCGCGTATTACTATGACACGAAAACCGAAATGTGGGACGGACTGCGAGCATTTGTACTCAACGGCCGCACCAACATTGGCATTGGTCTGCTGCAGGTGACGTGGCCGTACAACCAGCACGTTTTATCAGACGTATACGCGGCCATCGAGCCTTATACAAATTTGCGAATGGGTGCGTTGATTCTTGCAGAACGTTACCAGGAGTCGGGTGATTGGTGGGTAGCAGTAGGGCACTATCATTCGCCTGGCACGGATCAAACCAAGCTAAATAGAGCGGCAGTTTATCGAGCAAGCGTGCAGCGCCGCTGGGAGAAGCTAAGCAGCTTGATAGCCGAGACGTCGGAGTAAACAGTGCGCTGTTGGCTAACTACCATCGTACTTTACACTGCGGCCACCGGCGCTATAGCACAAGGTGGCGATGGACCCAAAGTGCTGCATGACACGGGTCTTACGAAGCCCCTCGCACCGTTTTACGCACGAGTCAAAGCCAAGGTGGAGCCGCTACCGCCGGTATCCACCGTGATTCCGGCTCACGGCCTACGCCTTCCTATTCGCTCCAGGACGATGTCCGTTGGCACGGTGAATCGAAGGCCATTAGCCAGGATAAACCGCCATATGCCACGGTCTGCCATGCGACCGCTATTTCTCTTTGGTGCTGACCAACAATCACTGCACTGGGTTAGTAAAAACCGCGAGCGATTCCGCGAGGTTCGCGCCGTGGGCATGTTGGTTTCGGCCACAACAGACGAGGATGTCGAAGCTGCTCAACAGGCTGTTGGCGATATACCTTTTTTCGGAGGGTCGGCCGACGCCATTGCGCAAGCCCTCAAACTCTACCACTACCCGGTTCTGATCACGCCTGCAGGCGTATCGCTCTGATGAGCAATCGATATCAGGTTGAGGCCTTACTGCGTCCGCCGGTTGAGTTATGGAGTGGCATCGTCGCGTCGATGACCGCCGTTATCGCTTGCGTCGCTCCGTGGGCCATGATGATGCCTCCGGTGATCGCGTGGGGAGCTGCGATACTGCTTGGTTACATGGCGTTGCGTCGTTTCTACCAGGCGGGTCGGGTCATTGCGTATCAGCGCCATCTGCGCCGACTGCCAAACTACTCAATTCGACCCAGTGATATCCCGATATCGAAACAGCGCCTCTTTCTCGGCAAGGGTTTTCAATGGGAGCAACGGCATACGCAACGCCTGCGCGACACGCTCAAACCCGAGGTCCAAAAATACATCAGGCCCGGTCGTTGGTATCTGCTGGCGCGACGCCTGGAAGTTGCGTGGGAGTCCACCTTCGGTCTTCGCTGGATCGCCATGTTTTTAGCATTACGAAAAGCATGGAACCCATTTTGCCCGCTGCCTCCGGTCGGTGGTAAGGCGCTGATTCATGCCGTAGAGCCGAACGAACAAAAAGTGTCGATGGATCTGGGCGAACGCGTAGGCCACACCCTGATTTTGGGTGCCACCCGCGTCGGTAAAACGCGACTGGCGGAAATTCTTATCGCTCAGGATATACACCGTGGCGATGTGGTTATCGTGTTTGATCCGAAAGGCGACGCGGCGCTTATGCGGCGTGTTTACGCGGAAGCGAAGCGTTGCGGGCGGGAAAACGCATTCTATGCATTCCATCTGGGCTATCCCGATATATCGGCACGCTATAACGCCATCGGTTCATTCAACCGAATAACAGAGGTCGCTACGCGAATTGCCAATCAACTTCCGGATGAAGGCAACTCGGCCGCGTTTAAGGAGTTTGCCTGGCGTTTTACCAACATCATTGCCAGAGCGTTGGTTGCTTTATCCCGACGTCCCGATTACAACCAGATACGCCGCCATATCAACGATATCGAACCGCTGTTTGTAGAGTATGGACGCTACTACCTGCAGCGCGATGGCCCGAAAAACTGGCCGCAGGAGATTGCCAAGTGTGCTGAAGATATCAATGAACGCGATCTGCCGTTTGCATTGAGAGGACGTTCCCACGAAGCGATCGCGTTAATGGAGTTTGTCAGAAAGCAGGGTCTGTATGACCCGGTGATGGACGGCTTGCAAAGCGCCTTCAAATACGACCGCAGTTATTTCGACAAGATTGTGTCGAGCGTGGGTCCGCTGATGGAAAAACTGACGACGGGTAAGGTCGCCGAACTGATTTCACCGGACTATTTCAATACATCTGATCCCCGCCCCATATTCGAATGGAAACAAGTCATAAGGCGCAAGGGCATCGTCTACGTCGGTTTGGACGCCATGTCGGACGTCACGGTGTCAGGGGCCGTCGGCAACAGTATGTTTGCCGATCTGGTATCTGTTGCTGGCGATATTTACAAACACGGCCGCGCCGATGGCTTGCCTGACGTCGTCGACTATCGGCGCGACGTGGAGGAACAGCGTCAAATCCATATACACGCCGATGAATTCAACGAACTTATAGGCGATGAATTTATCCCCATGGTCAACAAGTCGGGTGGCGCGGGAATTACCATAACGGCCTACTCCCAAACGTGGTCAGACATAGAAGCCAAGGTCGGCAGCCGGGCGAAAGCGGGGCAGGTAACCGGCAACTTCAATACCCTAATCATGTTGCGCGTAAAAGAACTTGCCACCGCGGAAATGCTGACCGAACAATTGCAGCGCGTTGAAGTGCATAGCCTGATGACAGTGTCTGGCGTGAGTGACAGTAGCTCACCCGAATCCACAACGCATTTTGTTTCACGTAATGAAGACCGACTCACCAAACAGGAAGTGCCGATAATATCGCCCTCAGAATTGATTCAGCTGCCCAAAGGGCAGGCCTTTGCGCTGCTCGACGGCGGTACGCTATGGAAACTGCGATTGCCGCTGCCTGACGATAGGCATGACGCGCAGATGCCAAAAAACCTCGAATCCATCGCGGCGGAGATGCAAGCAAACTATACCACCAACGAGCGCTGGTGCCGCAATGAACATCCCTGGTGGCGACAGGTGGGCGTGGATGGATCAATGAGTGGGACGAACGCTTCCCCAGAGGCATCAAATACAGCGACAGCATCCAACGGCGACACCGTGGCACCGCTGACATCAAAGCAAGCGGTCGAGCATGAGCACTTACGCTGGTGAGCAATAGTAGCGACGGCGACTATCGCCAATCGTCGCCCGGTCTGTTCGCGGGTGGCCTGCGTGCCGTGGCGAATCTCATCGGCTGGCTACTCCTGTCGCTTGTGTTCTCCATCGTCATGGAATGGATTGGTCTGATCTGGTGGTGGCCCGAGCAAGGTGCTCAACACAGTCTCGACATGGTGGCCGCCGAAATCGAACATTTGAGCGGCGACTACAGTCGATCTCTGGTGACTAATGATCCGGAGGCATATGCCGCGGCGATTACCGACGCACAATTTAAGTGGGTGTGGGAAAAATCCTACGCGATCAATGTAATCGAGTGGATGGCAACGCCACCGCCCAGTGACGCACATCCCGTTCGGCACGGGCTCTATGAACTCTCTGAATTTGCGGTAGCAACGGTGAATATGACGCAGGTATTCACGCTGCGCGTGGCGATTCTTACACTCGCAATGCCAGTATTTGTGTTATTCGGTATCGTCGGTTTAACCGATGGCCTGGTGCAGCGCGATCTGCGCAAATGGGGCGGTGGCCGCGAAAGCGGTTACATTTTTCACTGGGCGACCAAATTCATTGGGCCAGCTTTTATACTAACCTGGGTGATCTATCTATCGGTGCCATTTTCCATCAATCCCGGTCTGGTGGTGCTGCCGTTTGCGGTGCTTTTTGCACTGATGCTAAGAATCGCCGCAACTACTTTCAAAAAATATCTTTAACGTCGCGAAAAGAATCCCACGATTAACTGCAACAAATGATGCTCGTTCGAAACCGCTGCACGCTGTCGTATCGATTTTCCATTGTTCATCTAGCTCTCTTCGCAGACCCTATATCGCGCGGAAGAACGATACACGTAGAGGATACGGGTAATGACGCTTTGCAGGCGCTGCGGTCGCGCAGCTCTCACCCTGGTATTACTGCTAGTGGCAGTAGTTTCCACGCAGGCAGAAGAGCTTATAAAAAGCGAAGATACCGAGCGCGAAGTGCTTGCACGTGTGCTGCTGGAACTCCAGCTGGTTGAATCGCTAACGCTCAAGGCTAGTCAGAGAAAACCGACAGGCACACGCGTGTCATTCGATTACTCGCTGTTTTTGAAGGAGTTGCAAGCGGTTGAGCAGGGCATCGCACACTACATCAGCGGGACGCGATTGCAGCCTCGCACATTCGAGCCGCTGAAGGCCGATTACACCACAGTCAAGTCGCAAGCCGCTGAAGGGGAGGGTGGGTAGGTGACGGTCATAATGCAGCGTACATCCTGGTCATTACTGTTGCTGGTCTTTCCCGTTTTGACCGCAGTCGCCGCGTTCGACGACGTCGCATTCGAAACAGGCGCTGGTCAGTCGGGTGCCGATTTACGGTTTGCTATTGCGGCAATCATTTCCACATTAGGATTCATTTGGGCAGCCTGGCTTTTTATCGGAACGTTCAATGGTTGGCGAGAAGGGAACATCAAAGCGGGGTCCGCACTGGTTACGTTATTTCGAGCGCTTTTGGTGCTGGCGGTACTCGGTGCGTTTATTCGTTGAAACAATGAAACCCTATGGCAAAGAAGCAGGAGAAAAGACATGCGAACAACAATGCAACGACACGCGCGAACTGTAAATAGATTTGGCCGCTCGGTTCTTCGCGGACTGTTTCCTCACCTTATCCCACTGCTGGCGTTACTCGCCATGACCACGTACGGATGGGCTGCCTTGCCTGCACCAATCAGCCCGGATTCGGGAACAGCGGCTGCCGGGGATTTCATAGACTATATGAAGTTCACCATCAAAGACATTTTGTTGATCATCGCGCTGGTGGTGTCAACGGCGGGATTTATCATCGTCGCCTTTTCAGCATTTGCCAAGTTCAATGAGGCCCGCCGTGATCGGGCGGAGTGGGGCGAAGTGTTTACCTTGGTGCTTGTAGGCGGGTTTATTTTGGTAGCGGCAGGCTTCCTGCTCAATCAAACCCTCGAAATTATTGCATAACTTAAAAAAATGCCGATGTTGGATCACGATGCAGTCTCCCGGGAAACCGAGTATCTCGATGACGTTACGGCAGAGCGTCTAAACAGCGAGCCAATGATACTGCGAGGCTGCACGTCGTCCGAGCTATTAATGCTGGTCGCAATCGCCGTTGTGTTTTGGATTCCACTGAGCATTCTGGTGGCGTGGTGGCTTAACGCCCTGCCGATGGCAATGGGCATGGCGGGTATCGGCGTGTTGGTAACGGTTGTGGTGATGGCAACCGTATTTCAGCGCGTCAAACGTGGCAGACCCGACGGCTATTACCAACAATATATTGCCATTTGGCTACATCGCAAACGCTGGTGGCGCTCCCCGTACTGTTTGCCCGACGGACTGATGCGCATTGGACGCACGCGTGGAAGACGATGAGTGGCTTCAAAAATATTGTCTCCAAACAGGAAGCCCATATTGTGACGCTGCGGATCGTGCTCGTTGGCATGTCCATTTTTATCATTATGCAATGGTACGGTTGGCAGTCTGCGCCGCAAGATATCGATGTGCACGTACCGCCAACGCTGTCTGACGGCGCGGTGTTACCCATCAATAGTGTGCCCGAGCCTAACGTGTATAGCTTTGCCAATCACATCTTCCAGCAACTGCAACGTTGGGAAGAGAATGGCAACGAGGACTACAAGCAGAACATCTTCGCATTGCAGTATTTTATTACACCACGTTACCAGGCCGCTCTCGAGGAGGATTATCAGAAGAAGTATAGCCGTGGCGAACTAAAAGATACGCAACGTTACGGCCAGGCAGTCGCCGGCCACGTTTTTGAAGACGCCAGAGTTGAATCCGTCAGCGACGATGCCTGGGTGGTTTTTCTTGACTACGAAATCACCGAACTGGTCGGCGGCATGCGAACCAAACAGGTAGAAATACGCTACCCCTTACGCGTAGTACGCTATGACATCGACCGTGAAAAGAACCAGTGGGGACTTGCACTGGATGGTTATCCGATCGGGTTATCGCCGCGCAGGCTGGAAGATATACGGGCCGAAGAAGTGGCGTTAAACAAATGATGATGCAGGTAGTATCTTTCACACCAGGTTCGAGAATATTCGTTGCTCAACTACTATTGCTGTTACTAGCAGCTCTAACAACTAACCCTGTATTCGCCAACGAACCTGTGTCTACCGAAGTCATACGTTGGGACCGTAAACCCATTCGACTCAGCATTGATGTCAATCGCGAGCGCTTATTGCAGTTTCCTGCGGCCATACAACCGGGTGTTCCGCCGGCTGTTGCGCAGAAGGTTCGCCTTCAGGCAATTGATGACACGTTGTATATCACTGCTACCGAGCCATTCGCCTACGAACGATTCCAGGTTCGGGAACTGGGCAGCGGACGCATCTATTTAATCGATATAAAAGCGGAAGCGGGCGGCGGTCAGAGTCACCCAGTTCAGATAATCAATAGCGCCAGTAATAACAAGGGCAAATCGACAGTTACCGGCCAGCCTGAACAACCCGGTGTATCACCGTCATACGGCTATATGGAACTCACGCGCTATGCCGCAAAACGAGTCTACGCGCCAGCGCGTTTGACCGAAGGGCTTCCAGGCGTTACTCGCGTACCCCTCGGCAGACATGACACGACTACACAACTGGTAGCCGGCGCCGGTATCGATGCTTTGCCCCTGGCATCCTGGCGAGCCAGCCATAAACGCACAAATCTGTATATCAGCGCGGTACGACTTACCAATACAACCCCGGGCCGACTGCTGCTTGATCCGCGACGAATTCGCGGCGATTGGCGCACGGCCACCTTTCAGCACACGTACCTGGAACCCGAGGGTAACGCCGCCGATACCACGGCGGTGTATCTCATCTCGGACCGGCCGTTTCATGAAGCGTTGCCGCCATGGCTGAAATAACGACTAACAAGCTGCTACCGCTGCTGGGGTGTATAGCCCTTTTGGTACTGGCATTTGTCATTATTAAAGCGGGGTTGTTCAGCGGCGAACCCGAAAAAGTGCAGTCGTCGCTGCGCACGACTTTACCGACACCTGGCGATGAACCGGACGCTGATACTCCCGCCGATACCATTCGGGCACTGCAAGGCGAGATGGCGAAAGCGCGGGAAGACTATGTTGAGAGCCGGGCTAGCAACAAGGCGCTAGAGCAAGAGAACCGCCATTTAGAAAAACGGCAAGCCGAGCTGCGCAGCGAAATGAAAAACGCATTGGAACAGGAGATTGAAGCGTCAGAAGACCGGCAAAGCGCAGACAATCAACGTTTGTTAGGCAAACTACAGAATAGTATGGATAGACTCAAGCGGCTCATGGACGCGGCACCGAAAACAAGGCAAAGAAAGAGTCGGCCTGACTCCGACTACGCCGATATCCCGGTTGGTTTTGGCCTCGATCGTTTATCAGGACGCGGCGTGATTTGGGTCACGCCGCTGGATGCCAGTACAGACGAAGAAGGCAAGCTGATGCCCGCCATATCACGTGCAGCCGAGGCAAAACTTCAGCCAACAGCACCGGTTGAAGAACCGCAGGAGCCGACACCGGAGCCGTATTTTACGATCCCCAACCTATCGTCGCTGGTTGGATCAACCTCATTCACGTCTATGATCGGCCGCGTTCCGATCGGTGGTCAAGTAAGAGACCCCATACCATTTCGCGTGTTAGTTGGCCGCGAAAATCTCGCGGCCAGCGGCTTGCGCGTTCCGAACGAAATTGCCGGCATGGTATTTGAGGGCACAGCCATCGGCGACTGGACGCTGTCTTGTGTAGAAGGCAGTTTGCACACGGCCACGTTTGTGTTTGAGGATGGAACGATACGAACGGTAAGCACCGTTGAAGGCGGCAACAACGCAAGACCCAACGTGGAAACGGAGCGGCTGGGTTTTATTGCCGACAAATTTGGCAATCCGTGCATTACCGGCAGAAAAATCAGTAACTGGAAAGAGTTGACTGCGCTGCGGGTCGGACTCAAGACAGCGTCAGCTGCGGCCGAGGCCGCTGCAGCATCGGAAACGAGCACGGTAATCGGTGGGGCCACCGGTGCCATCACTAACAGCGTTGATGGCAGTAAAGGTGATTACGTTCTCGGCCGCGCCGTTTCGGAAGGCATCGATGAAGTCGATCAGGCTATAGCCGATCGCTTGTCACATCAGTTCGACGCAATTTTTGTGGGTAACGGGCAGGAGCTTGGTCTCTTGATTCAAAAGCAGATTTCTATCGACTACGACTCGGTAGGGAGGAAACTCGATCATGCAACAGCGACTATCGGTACACGCCGCTCATCTTATCTTGATTAGCGGGCTCTATCTGGCGGGTTGTGCAACCACCAAGGAAGACCTACTGCCACAGGAAGGGCCATCGATGCTCGACATTTACGAGGGCCATCTTGATCGCGTCGGCCAGGGAGAGATCGCTCCGCGCACAGCGCAGCGAGCGGCGTGTCGTACCAAAGGCGACGACGGCGACGAATCGCCTGAAAGTCAATCAACGCCCGGCTGCATGGAACACGAAAAATCAACGCAGTTAGCGAACCGCCAGTATGGTGAGTTGGTCGACTACACACGTGAAGCAAACCACGAAATAGACGTATTGTTTCCAAAGCTACCCAATCCGACGCTGGTAATGTTCGTGTTTCCTCATCTGGCCGGGCAGGAGCAGATGCCAGTGCCAGGATACGCCACCAGTTTCTCAATGTATGAAAAAACGGAATTTGCTCTACCCGGTGAAGTCAGCCAGAAACAGCCAAGGCGCTCGCAGAGCAAGACCAATCCGGCTGATGGCAGCAGCAAGACGTCGGGTTTGCACGCTGTTTCCCAATCGGTAACCCAACAGTGAGAATATGATGGATTTCGCAGTTGAACGCTGGCTATCTTTTCGCAAGTCGAATAAAAAAAATGCGACAGGGACGTCGCAGCCCGCTACCGAAGCTGGTGAGCCAAAGCGTGAACGGCGCGCGCGGGAAACGTTTACCGATCTCCTGCCCTGGATGGAGTACCTGCAGGAGTCCGGAACTTTCCTGCTCGAAGACGGGCGCAGTGTCGCAGTGGTGTGGGAAATTGATCCTGTCGGAACTGAGGGATCGACGCAGCAATACAAAATGCAAATCCGCGATAAGGCCATCAATATCGTTGCGGACACGATCCCTGAACATAACCATAATCCCTGGGTATTGCAGGTCTTCGTCAAAGATGAACCGGAGCTTACGGAGTTTTTCGAAACACACAAAAAATACAGGTTTGGCGAGGCGGTAGGTTCGGCATACACGGCGCACTTTGACGAACAGTTGGGTCGCCACCTGAAAGCCATATGCAAACCAAACGGTTACTTTACCGAAGATAACATCTCAGGTAACCGCTGGCGTGGCAAGCAACGCCGCATTCGGTTTGTGCTGTACCGCATGAAAGGTAAGGAGAAAATGGCGGCGGACTTTTTACCAGAAGATGAGGTTAACGAACTTGCCGCGAAACTGGAGTCGGCGTTTGCCAACGGTGGCATTAGAGCCCGCCGCTATGGCGGCAAGGACTTCTATAATTGGATGCTCCTCTGGTTCAATCCGAAGCCGGAACTGACCGATGGTGACGTGTCACGATTGCTCGAATTAGCGCCTTATCCCGGTGATGACGAAGCACCCTATGGTCGTGATTTCTCCGACATGCTATGTCTTACGCTGCCCTACGCGGATCAAAAAAAGGGCATTTTCTACTTTGATGGATTACCCCACACCGTCGTCACCACCAACGGATTTCGGCGCAAACCAAAAGTAGGCCACTTCACGGGCGAACAAAGCACCAGCAAAACCGCGTTCACGCATTTTGATCGCATGCCCGAACATACCGTGATGGCCATGGCGATTACATTTGTGCCCCAGGATACCGTAGCCGACCACGTTCAATCGATAGAGAAAGCGTCGGTTGGCGACCGCACCGAGGCAGAACTTGCTGCTGAACAAGCCAGGGCAGTGAAACGCAAGATGGGTCGTGGTGATGTGCTGTATCCCATGGAGCTGGTTTTCTACGTTCGAGGCGATGACATTCGTGATCTGAGGCGCCGTTGTAATCAGGTCAACACCTTGCTGCTATCGGCAGATGTGACACCTATCGGTCGTGACGACGAATTGCTGCTAACCGATCGCTACATTGCCATGTTGCCAATGCGCTTTCGGCCCGAGTTGAATAAATACAATCGCCGGTCGAGATATACGTTTGGCACGCACCTGGCGTCTGCCTTACCGGTATATGGGCGCACCACCGGTACCGGTCACCCGGGTATTACGGTGTTCAACCGCGGTGCGGAGCCTTTAACATTTGATCCCCTGCATCGTCTCGACCGGAAGAAGAATGCACATATGCTAGTGATCGGGCCAACAGGGGCCGGTAAGTCGTCGTTGCTCGTCTGGCTTATCATGCAGATGGTGGCTATATATCGCCCTCGATTGTACATCGTCGAAGCGGGCAACAGTTTCGGTTTGTTGGCGGCCGACTTCAAGCGCCACGGTTTGGATGTGTTCGCGACAAGTCTGACGTTGAATAATGATGTCAGCTTGCCGCCTTTTGTCGATGCCTTGCGACTATTTGACGATACTCCGATTGTAGATGTCGAGGACGTTGCTGTCTCGACGGGTGATGACGATACCGCAGAAGACATTGATGACGAGGATATTGACGGTACTCGCGATATTCTTGGAGAGATGGAAAATGCAGCGCGCTTAATGATTACTGGCGGTGAAGACAAGGAAGAAGCGCGACTGACACAATCCGATCGGAGAGTCATTCGAGAGGCGCTCTACAATGCCGCCGTGGCAGTTCGAGAACGTGGCGGTGACCTGGTTAGACCCGTGGACGTATCCAACGCTATGTTGGAAGCAAGCAACGATGAAGCGTTAACCGATGGCCGGCGCGATCGCATTAGAGAAATGGCGGATAGCGTCGCTCTGTTTACAGGCAGCAAATCCCTGGCGGGACACCTTTTCAATCGTAAAGGAACACATTGGCCGGATGCCGACGTTACTTTGGTCGATCTTGGTACCCTGGCTCGGGAAGGTTACGAGGGTGAGCTCGCCCTGGCGTACATCTCACTACTTACCCATATCCACAACGTCGTTGAACGTAATCAGAACTCACCGCGGATGACGCTGGTAGTAAAAGACGAGGACCACCTTACGTCTATCAATCCGCTGCTCGTGCGCTCAGTTGTCAAGATTACCAAGATGTGGCGAAAGCTGGGAGCCTGGTATTGGGCGGCAACGCAAAGCCTGGAAGATTTCCCCGACGCTGCGAAACGTATGTTAAACATGATGGAGTGGTGGCTCTGCCTGGTGATGCCGAAGGAGGAGATCGACCATATTGCGCGTTTTAAAGAGCTAACCGATGAGCAAAAACGCATGCTTCTTGAAGCCAGAAAGGAACCGGGCAAATATATTGAGGGCGTTTTATTGTCGGATGAGCTGCAAACCCTGTTTAGAGTAGTGCCGCCGGCGCTGGCACTGGCGCTGGCATTGACGGAAAACGAAGAGAAGGCAGAGCGTGCGCAACTTATGCGCGAATTTGATTTAAGTGACCCGTTGGATGCCGCCTACAAGGTAGCAGAACGCCTGGAAGAAGAGCGATGAAATCCATAGTTGGATGGCGATTAGCAGGTACGTGGACAGTATACGGAACACTAGCGTTACTAGGTGCGTGCCATCAATTTGCGCTGGCCAAACCTCAATTGCCGGAGACTATCGATATATTCACTACCAGCGAATATCCGATAATGGGCAGCGAGTTTTTCACCGCAACACCAAACACCGGTGACATCGAGCTGAAGATACATAAAGTCGATGGATTAAAAGAACTTGAACAATTCTTGAGTGAAAATCTGCCGAATGATAAGCAGCAGGCACACGCGGTTGCGCTCGATCGCTTGCAATCCGAAGTGGTTGACATTCGGAGGCTGGCGCACAGTGGCGCTGACGCGCTGGAGCTTGCCATACGGTATCAAATCGACCGCTATCCGGCCTTCGTTTTCAACCAGGGTGATTCCGTGATTTACGGGATGACCGACGTCGAACAGGCAATTTCGGTTTACCTTGGAGAAGGCAACCGGCAATGAGAGCGCTAACAATGACTCCAATAGTGCTCATGCTTTCGTTATCGCTTTCGCGGCCGGCCGCCGCGGGCGAGATTTCGACTGAAGAAATTATCGCAAACGGTACAAACATCGCTTGCATGGAGTGGCGCTTTTCCGGTGTTTGCTTCTTTTTGGTGTGCACCGGGTATACCTGCGAGATCGAAACATCGATTCAGGTCAGTCACTTCAGTCCGGACCTTGTCGTCACCTCCTACAACGAGTTGGGGCAATCGCCGTGGAAAGAAATACGCGAGCTTTACGGTGCGGCGCAAGTCGTGGCCAATCAAGCTCAGTACGCTGCGCAAGGGATTGCACCATTGGTGGGACCGGGCGGAGGGAACTTTACCGAGCCAGAATCCGAGCAATACACACATAAGAATACGATTTTCAAAGATGCAGAAGTGATCGGTGGACCTGGCAACATTGCCACGCAATCAGCCAGTTTCGGATTAACCTATGTTTGCCCAATGTCCGCGGTCTTCCCCGTGTTTCCCTACTTTTTGTCGGGACTGGACACACTGGCATGGCGTTCGGCGCTTACCGAGGTGATTTACGCTGCGACCTGGGTCCCTGGTCTTAGGGAAATTGGTGATTTTCCGTTTAATAGCTGGGGCAGTGTTCATCCACGCAGCGGCTTTCTTACCTCCGCAGAGGATCCGAAGGCAGGCGCTGTGATGGCGCAGCGCGCGGCGGATATCGCGACCAGGGATGGGGAACCGCATGTCTATGTTCCGGTAGGATCGGTTCCCGGTTGGCCGGAGGGTGGGAACAAGGTGTGGGAGCCGGGACCCGTCAAAGAAAATAACCCGGACAATTCAAAATGGCAAATGCTGGTTCCGAAACGATCAAACGAATGTGAGGCGTTCGGTGAGAACGATACCTTTAGCGTTTTTGATGGTTGGTCGCAAAACAAGTTAGATGAGTCACGCGATTATGCATTTAATCTTTGGCGCCAATACAAATGCTGCGAAGAGAAAGGACTATTTCTTTACGCGCTTGAATTCCAGGCAGACTAGGTGAAACGGCTATTTCCGGTATTTGTAACGTTCTATTTTTCCTTGGGTATGACTTCCATTGAGGTCGCGGCTGATCAACCAGTTACTGGTCAGGGCGAGTGGTATTATGAGATTGGTGGTGCCGCGCCGATATCGCCAGCGCCAAATATCGCTGCACGATCCACTGTCTTTGATGGATCTATAGGGCTGTTTAACGGTGGAGCCTGCGGGGAGCTGGATCCCGTATTATCCGTGTCAAACATCCTCGACGATATTAGGGACGGTAGTGATCGATTCGAAGACGCCATGGTGCTGGCCGCCAATTCGGCGATCGCGGCATTGCCCGCAATCATTTTGCAGCGCGCCAATCCCGGGCTATACGATTACTTTCAGAATGCCATCCTGGCGGCGAAGGCGCGTGTCGATATTGCCACCAAAACCTGCGAGCAACTCGTGCAGCAGAATGAGAACGGCCAGAATCCATTCGATGATTGGATCAAGGTATCGAGGCGGCATTCATGGGATCAGGAGCTTGCGGAAGAGGGCAATGATCCGGTCAGCGCACGCGATGATGTCGACAACGTAAACGGTGATGCCGGTGTACCGTGGATCGGCGGTGACGCCGCTGGGGCAGGTCAGGAACCGATTCGAGTTATTTACGACACCACGCGAGCTGGTTACAACGTCACGGTCAATCGTAATCCAGACGACGTGGGTCCCCCATCTGTTTCCGATCCACCCGCCAGGCTCGTTGAACTTTGGGCCTCTCCCGAAGCAGCGGCAGATTGGGCTACGGAAGTTGTCGGCGATGTCATTGTCAAAACCTGTCGTGGTTGCGGCCAGGCGACGGAACCGGGTACGGGGATCCTGCCGAAATATGAGGGCGAAAAAACACTAGTTGCACCTCTACTCGTTGATCTCGTCAGCGGTGCGAACGGGCCGACTTTAGAGAACCTGCAGCAGGTTTCGGCACCGGGCATTATCGTTAGCAGACAGCTTATTGAAGCCATTCGCAACACGCCAGATAGCCAGGAGCAGGGTATTGTGATTGGCAAGCTCGCGGCGGACATAGCTAGTGCTCGTGTCGTCGAGCGAGCACTCACCGTGCGCAGAATTCTTATTACCGGCGCAAGATTACCGGAAGTGACGGCCAGTACCGTAGCAACCGCGACGATCGGGAAAGCGATCGGCGAAGTAGAGCGAGAAATAGACAATTTCTTTTTCGAATCGGAAATTCGCACGAAGCTTGTTTCGAATACGGCAATGCATATTCTCGACACCGCCGAACAGAGGATGACACGCTCCCTACAGCACCCAGGTACACCAGCGCAGGATCCTGATGCGCTAATCCGTGGACGTGTCGACCCCGAATAATTGGAAAACGTGTAATGGCGATTATCGAAAAGGGGAATTAGGTGGCACGTTATCGTAGTGTGAGACGTGCTTTGGTCACTTCCGTGGCGTTTTTAGCCATCGTTGTTCTGATGGGTTTGCTGGTCAAAACGCTTAGCGATTGGTACGGATACACTGCAGTAGCAAATCATATTGAGGCATTCGCTGAGTTAATGCGAATAATCAGGCCATTAATCATTTTCATTGCATTTTGTTTTTGGCACACCATCGTGAGCTATTGCGTTCGAATAGGTGTGGTGGGGAGTGACAGCGGCAATCGATTGGTTGAGCGTCGCAATCGTCTGTTCTGTTGGGCCGTGGTGCTCGAGCTGTCTCTGGGACAAGGCCAAATCGCTATTGGCGTGATGACCCTCATTGGGATATTGGTATATTACCGGGCGACGAACACAGATGAACGGAGATTTCGCAAGTGAGTGTCGATACGCCACTGGCGCTTTATACGACACTCTTCGGTTGGTCATTTTACAACACAATATGGGATGCGCTGGTAGGCAGCGGGATTGCGTTCTTACCGTTTCTGGGACTGCTAATCGACAACTTTGTGGAAACTCGTACAGAGGGCGATCTCACCGAGTCTCAACCAAAAGTGGCGGTTACCCGAATGGAAACCCAGCTCGTGTTAATGCTTTTGGTAATTGTCTTGGCTGCACAACCTGCAGATATTACCGCGCTTAGCGCCGGGACAGTCCGTTGGATACCACCTCCCTCCATATTAAACGACCTTGATGGTCTGGCACCGGTTGATGCAAACGATGACCTGAATCAACATACTTACGGCGAAGAGGGCTTTGCTGACTTTTCAAGTCTGGATTCGGTGCCCGTGCCTGCCTGGTGGTACACAGTGCAAGCCGTTTCGCAAGGTCTAAATCGAGCGATAATTGACGAATTTCCAACGGCGGAAGGTATTAGAGACATCGATCAGCTTGCCAGATTGTTAACCATTGCCGATCCCGGCGTGCGTGCAGAGACCAGCGATTTCTACACACAGTGTTATGTCCCCGCGCGATCGAGGTTTGACGCCGAGCGACCAGATTTAGGCGGGGTATCGCCGGAAGATACTCAATGGATAGGGTCAAACTACTTCATTGCAAACTACTACGGACAGATAAGATCGGCGACGCCGGTTAACGATTTTGCGTTTGACGCAAACAGGGATACAGAATGGACTGCGGCTGCAGCCCCGGAAAATGGTAAACCGTTTTGCGACCAATGGTGGCTTGGCGCAGGTGGGCCCAGCTTGCGGGAACGCCTGCTCGAACAAGTTGACATTTCGACAGTAGCCTTTGGCGGTGGATTTCTACCGGTGCTGGCGGCGGCCACGGATGGCTTGCTGGGCGGTGATGAAGCAGCCAATGTTGCAATCAGAAAGCTGCTCTCGAACAGCCCTCCAACCTTTTCCAATCAGGACTTTCGTGAGGGCCGACAGGACTCTACGTTTGGGCGGATAGCAAAAAATGCGACAGCAGACGTTGGCATTTTAACTGCGGCAGCGTTCTTCGACGTAACGACCGACGTATTGTTGTTTGGTGCGCCAATGGTGCAGCCATTGATTTTGTTAGGGGTTTTCGCCTTGCTCCCGTTTGCTATGGTTGCTTCCAGCTACTCTCTGAGATTCCTCGCCATAGGCGCAGTCGCGATCTTCACGATTAATTTTTGGACTGTGCTGTGGTACGTCGCCGGCTGGATTGATGATCAGCTAATCAAAGCGCTATGGCCGGATGTGGGATACCTGGAATCCTTCATCACATCAGATTCGTTTTTAGGTGTTAGCGGACTGACTAAAAGAGCGATGCTGGACATGGTGACGGCGTCATTATACTTCTTTCTTCCGGCGATATTCACTGCCCTTATGGTTTGGGCCGGGATCAGAGCGGCAGGCTCATTCGGAGCGCTGGGTAGCTTTTTAACCGGAGCGGCGCTGTCGCGTGCGGCTGGAGGGGCACAAGCAACCGCAGGGAAAGCGGCCAGCGCGGGAAAATCTCTGGTTACGAAGAGAGGCGGGCGCAGCTAAGCGATGATTACTTAATCTTCGTGGTCGTAAACACCAGCAGGGTCCGCTCCATTGTCATAGCGGCCCGTCCGGTGGTTGAAAACACCGGAGAACTCGTTTTCTGACCTGGAAACGTCGGCACCTTCGTCAAAGAGGTTACGCCAAAAGTCGCCACCCCATAGGAAATTTCGGTGATTCCCGGTGGGCGCGATCAGATTGTGAAAAAAGTCATGTAAAGAGCCCATGTCAGTTCACCTCACCTCTCGTTGGGGTTCTCTTTGCTATTTTAACGTATTTCTGAGCGAGGTCACCTCTAAAAAATGCTGGATGTTTATTTAAAGTGATTGGTTCTGAGCTAAAATTGTACGAAACTTCAGCGACCTCAAGCGCGATTAAAAGCTGGGGCAGCGACGACGCAAAGGGATCGTGACTAAAGTAAGGGATTGGGGAAAGGGAAGGGGTGAATAACGGTAAAGGCCTTACCCCAAAAGGCCGCCATCCACAAAAAAGCGCGCGGATGGCGGAAATGGACTGGCAAGAAAGGGTTCCGTTCAGTGCACAAATCCAGTTGTGACGGAAAACTGACCGAAAATCAGTCATATGTTTGCCGATGCGGGTCGAATTAGTTGTAGTTGGACTGTTGCAACCGTGCGCGAATTTTGAGTCCAACGCCACTCTATTATTTTTTTGCACTCGCGCTGCGCGCCAACTTCACCAGTTCTTTTTGCAGAGCCTTGTTATTGGCTTGTGCATCTTTTAATTGGGCCATCGCTTGCGTCTGACTCTCCAAAGCCGCGTCAGCGCGGGCGCGGGCTTTTTCCCTATCCACAGCCAATTTTTGGTTGTCCTTCGTTAACGTTTCCACCGATGCGACTTGGGCGGAGAATTCGCTTTTCAATTTCTCAAGTTGGTTCCGGAGTTGTGTGGTCTCGTCCTCCACGCGACTGATTTCTGCCAAGGCTTCATCGCGTTCGGCCTCAATTGTTTGCACGCGAGTCGCACATTCGGCATTCAGAATATCGATTGCCTTGCCGGCCTCCGCGTCGGCGGCTGCCCAAAGCTGTGTAATGAACCTATCTCCCGCGATAGTGACTGACTCAGGCATTGCTAATTTGACCACGGCCATGTGCTTTCGGCTTTCCCGCCACTTGCGCATGGCAGGCGAGATATCAGCGATTGAACCACCGCCCATTTTTGCGCGAACCTGATCGTTAGTGGGTTCGTCTGCACCTTCCGCGACGAGCGCATCGGCGGCGCTAAAAATTGCCTGTTGCTTTTCGGGTGATACGTTTCGCATTAGCTAAGTCTTAGAAGGTAGGTACGGTAGGTATTATAAATAATACCATCAATTATTCGAACCTCGTATTCGTTTTACGCCGTGCGCCAATCTTGCGGTCTAATGCCAGACAAATATTGCCTATGCAGCGCGATAACAAGGCGTTTTATAAGACCGTCTTGCGCCGCTGGGCCGGTGACGGCGGCTAGTCAGTTGATGCCTACGCGATCATCACCACAGACGCTTATCGCTTCGTTGGCGCGGGTCACGTGCAAATGCCCGTCATCATCCCGCTAGCTTGCTCCGCCTTGTACCTAGCGATGACCAACATTCATCCCGGTGCGGTTCTACTATTATTTCGGCGATCACCGGCAAATAGTGAGATAGGTATATTGTTGGCCGTTGCACAATAGAAGTCCGCCAAACGCTGATCTGTCAAAAAGACGAACCCGTTGCGCCTGGTTTCGTAGATCACACAATCATCATGTAAGGTGACGGGAGCTGTACTGGGACGTGGGGCAAGCTATCCACAGACATATCCACAAAAACGGTGAATTGTTTGACCTGCGATTTACCGTGGCTTAGAGCGTTGGCGGTTTCCACGGCGACCCGGTTTTTATTCCCATTGCGTTCATGGCGTCGCAACCTCACATCTTTCTGGACCCTCAAACGGCCTGCAATGGGAGCAGCGATAGGCGGATTCTTTGGCGGCACTGCGGCGGATTGACCACTGAACCCAGAGGTTAGCGCGCTAACCCGTATGGTGTTGTGGTTTTAAGGTAACTATCGCATTTTCAAGAAACGAACGCTTAACGATCTGGCTTGGCCGTCGATTGGGAGTGGGTGCCCATCGCGCATCCCGAGCGGATTGGCAAATAATTGTGCTGTCGCTGCCACTAACGCGCCGCTTTAGACAAATCCACGCACGTTGCGCAAATCTTGGAATAGAAATGTACATACTCCGTACTACTTTTTGATAGAAACCTGAGATTTTGGAGGAATGGTACAGAACCCACCACCCGTAATTGCGGTACGCTAGAAATGCGGCATTAGAATTCACCGTGTATTCCTTGGTAAATGCTTTGCTAACATTAACTTTGGCGGCATTTTCGTTATTCTCTATAACAATTGTACATGTGGTATTGATTAGCTATGTACGGAGTATGTACAATTGAATACATTCGTAACGCTTAACGTAATGGGTTCAATCAATGACGGGAGAAGGGCATCGACTCGTTGAGAAATATAAAGACATCATCGCTGCACGACTCCGCGATGTCGAACGCCGGGTGGCGGATTTCAGTCAAGAGTTAAGAGCAGCTACCGGCACTGCGAAAAGCGAGCTACCGGTGCGTCCAGTGGTTGTGTACGAGCCGGTCACTCGGCCTGACTCGTCGTCACGCGAGCCGTGGATAGTGCGTTTCAAATCATTGCGGACTGAGTCGTCACGACGAGCGGCCGCCGATGCGTATCAGCAGATCGAGTATCGCGAAAGCGACGCGGTGAACCAGTCTGTTAAATGTTACGGCGTTGTCGGCGTACCACGCCGTTTAATCCACCAGGCAAAACGCATTAATCGCGCCAAAGATGAGCTACGGGAAGCCATCGCGCCAGTGGCCAATCGACGTATCCGCATTCCCGGCAAGGATGCGACCGGCAAACGAACAGTACTGGTGCGCGAACTCACAACCGTCATTCTGCGACAGATCCAGAGCTCCAGCGTTAATCTTCTGGCCGCCTATCGCGAACTGCCGATTATCGATGAGCCGGTCGACGAGCTGAGTTTCATGCTCACACGCACCCGTAGTGTGCCGCGGCAAACTGTTCACTGGCTGCGGGGAAAACTCGGCGCTGACCCCAGTCCGCTTGCTATTGCCGATTTGGATCGCCTGGCCAACCTCGATGCAAACGAGTATCTCGTGTGTCCGAAAGCGTATTATCTGCGCATGCGCGCACACGTCTTTATGCGACGCCTTGTGCACCATCCAAAGAAAGCGAATGAGCGCATCCGCGCACGGCGCATCATTTCAGCCGACCTGCCCATCCTGATCCCAATGACGGCCACCACACCGGACCCGATCATTATCGAACCCAAGCCTGCAGCCACTGGGCGTAGGCACCCCCCGTCCCGCATCGAAGCGGAGAAGACGGTGGAATCCTTGCACTTCTATCGTATGCGACCAGCGTATCGTCGTTACGCTTAGGTCTTAATGCAATCGCGGCGTTTGCCATTACAGCATGGACAACGTGGCAAGGCTGATCTGCGGCCGGTTCGGCGTTGGGTGACGTCGCTAGGAATCCTTACGCCGAGGCGGGGTTCGTCGCTGCAGCCGGACGATGACCGCCGCAGTCGAGCGCATTGGTAACCTGTATTTCCTCGTTAATGTTATCCCATCGGGCAATCTTGTGTTGTTTAGTTCGATATCTTTCTTTTCCGCGATTCTGCCGTATTAACGGCAAGCTGATAAAACCGTTAATAACTGTGACGCCAACAACTTCTGAACGTCGAAATTTGATCTCCTAAACTTTCTATTCAACAGCCAATCGTCAGTCAACTTGCCGATCCTTGCCACTTTCTGCTCGTACGCGATGTTCTGTTTGCACATAGACGGTATCGGTTGTGGCCATGCTTGCATGGCCTAAGTCTTCGGAAAGATCTTTTAGTGCGCGTCCTCGCTCGATTTCCATGCTCGCGCCAGTGTGTCGCAGCCAATGTGTCGATGCCTCTTTCAGCTTTCTTGCTTTGTCGTCGCCCTCGACATCACGCATGTGTATGTAGGCTTGATCGAATATATCCTGCACGATGCGCGTGAGCTGCCGGGATGTCATACCACCTTGCCCACGTATTTTCTCAACGATGGGATGCGTTTCTCCAGGCGAGGGCAAGGTGCTGAGCCCTCGATACTGTCGATAGCGCTTAAGATATACGAGAAAATTCTTTGGCACGGTGATATCGCGAAGCTTGCGCCCTTTGCCGAATATTTTGAGCCACCAGTTGCCGTCTGAATCCTCCCAGAAATGGCTCATCGTTGGCACCCAGTTGGGGCGTTCCGACAGCTCTGACACGCGCAGAAAAAGTGTTTTCAACGCAGAAATTACGAATAAGCTGCGCTCGTAAAGCCCATCCGCATCAGCCAGCTTGACGGTGACGTCAAATACGTATTTCCATTGCTCATCCGTTAAGCGCCTGACTTCTTTAATCTGTGCGTCTTTAATAAAGTGGCGACAGTCAGTCTTTGCAATCTGCGCTGGATTTCCGTAAACGTATTCCTCACTCATGAGGTACTTATAGAATGCGATCACGGCTGTGAATGTGGCTATCAACGTTTGCTGTGAAGGTTGATATTTTCGTTTATCAGGCTTGTCAAATGACGCCGTGTTTTTAGGCGTTTTCAGGCGAAACGGCGCCCAGGATTTATTTTGGGTGTAGCCGCCGTCGTGAAATAGGAATTTCTCATGATTCACGAGGCGAATCCACGATACTGGCGGACTCCAGCAGAAATCAGCGTACACCAGGATATCCTCTTTTCTCATTTTATCTATCGGCATCTCCTTGATCAGAAAAGCCCACAGCAGGAAACGCTCTGTTTCGTTTCGAAAACGTACGTAGGTATGCTCAGATTTGTTGCGACCGACGTAGCTCAAGAATTCCTGGCCCCATTGCCAGTGAGGCAACCACCACGATTCGCCCGCGTCCAGAAACACTATTAGTTCCCGATATTCATTAAAATTGATGTCTAAGAGATCGGTATAACCAGGGTATAGCGGCACGGGTTTAGGGATTGCCATACAGCTTCGGACCTTTATATTGTCTAAGTACAAAAACTATAGTGTAGCTTGGCTATTCGGCTATGTCTAATACTAAACCGTATACGAAATAGTAAGAGATAAGTTGGACACGAGCACATTTCGGACGTCCCCATCGGATTTGAGATCTGTCCAAAGGGCAGCCGGGCAGACGGGATGGCTGTGACCACGACTAGCGAGCGACGGATTGTGGATGGCGCTTTGAATGGCAAAAGCGAAAGCTTGACCTGTATGTCACGCATATGTTGCAAGCTTGTATAATTGTTATGTCGCTGGTCCTGGTGGAGATAGACTCAGATTCGAGTCTTTATCGTTGTGGTGTTGGGCACAGTACCCGCGTCTTTACTATGAGCTAAAAACGCCCGTTCAGAGTCGCGGTGAGCAAAG
>RCMY010000855.1_pt1 | contig 37084 bp, 36 predicted proteins | sample 2041341 | NCBI WGS metagenome assembly RCMY01 (sample SAMN09708234, study PRJNA481090) | Marine sediment metagenome, whole genome shotgun sequencing project. | reverse complement strand
CCTCAATTGCATCAACAAGTCCCGCCTCTACAAGCTGGGCGATATCCGGTTCAGACAGGCAGTTTCGCATCGGGTCAAACGGGTGAGGAATGTACACGATCGCCCCCTGGTCACGAATGGCCTTGGCGGTATCGAGGAGCCCAAGCCCCGTCGGGATCCGATCAGTAAGAAACAGCCCGATCAGTTCGCCCCTGCCAATCCGGATTTCTTCCCCAACGACCACACGGCATTCGAGCTGATCGGCAAGCTGCTTGGCACCGGCGACGGTTTGATGGTCGGTGATGCACAACACGTCGATGCCGCTCAAGGCGACGGCGTGCGCCAGCTCAACTGGGGTTGTGGTCGAATCACCAGACCACATCGTATGAGAATGCCAATCGACGCGCAGCCAACCCTCTGACACAGCTATGGCGAGGTGCGGATGTCGCTCGATCGCAGTTGGATCTGGTCGGGGCACGGCGAGTGTTAGTTATCGCCCGAAAGCATGATGTCGTCGATCACCATGCTTGGCACAATGACGCCACTTGGCAGCACCTTCGAGTCGCTTCCCAGAGTTCGAATGTTGAGCAGAATTCGTTGCAGCGTTGACGCCGCAGTGCATTCTGACACTGGCTCACTGATGACGCCATTACGGATTCGCAGGCCGTCGAGCCCGACGGAGAAGTCGCCGGAGACTGCGTTAACCCCGGAGTGGAGCCCCTTCATCGAGAAGACAAGCACACCGTTTTCGACATCGGCAACGAGATCGGCGAGTGAGCCGCCCGTCCCAAACACCTCCATCGCGTGCACGCCGGGCGAAGGCAAGCCGCGAGTGCCTCGCATCGCCGAACCAGTGCTTGGCACCCCTGCCTTACGCCCGTTGTATGAGTCGTAGAGGAACGCTGACAACACGCCGTTCTCGATAAGCGGGATACGGCGACAGGCCAGCCCTTCACCGTCGTAACTATCTGCACCAAGAGAGGTGGGGTTTGTTGCATCGTCGACCAAAGTGAGGTTTGGCGATGCGATCTGCTCACCAAGTCGATCGACGAACGGTGATCGGCCCTTCAGGACACGATCGCCGGTTAGCGTGCCGGCGATGAGCCCAAGCATGGTGGCAGTCTCATGGGGCCCGAATACCAAAGTCACTGGCCCGGTTGAAGGTTTGACCGCCCCGATCAGATCGGTTGCTCGCCCAACTGCTCGGGAGGCGACGTAGTCGAGGTTGAGCGCGCCCGGTTCTCGAGCCCCATCGAAGCCGTATCCAGAGGTGACTCGGTCGCCGTCATCAGCGAGTGCGTGCACCGAAATGGAAGACGACGTCGCTCGCGACGCTGCCGTGATCCCCGATGTGCTGGCAAGGGCAAAGGCCCCTGCACTGTCGCCATAGCCAGTGGAGCGAACCCCCTTAATTCGAGGGTCTTTGTCCTTCACCATTCGCTCGAGGTCGATCGCGTACGCGATCTTCTGCTCTGTTGTAAACGTGCTCAGCTCGTCTCGCCAGAGCTCAATGTCGACGGCGGCAACCCCGTCGGGCGTGGCGACGCCGGCAAATTCGTCTGGCTCTGCGAACGAGGCGTTATCGCGAGCATCGGCCAGCGCTTGGTGAATCACCGAATCGTCAAAGCTGCCTGCGCTGGCGAATCCTTCACGGCCGTCTTGCAGCACGCGAATGCCGATGCCGGCTGACTCGGCCGAGGTAAACGACTCGACCTCGCCCCCGAACACTCGGATCGACGTCGACCTGCCCTGGGAGCACGCCACTTCGATCTGTTCGTTTGGACCGGCCTGGTCGACCACGCGGCGAGCGAGGGTTAACAAGTCGTCGGGGCTCATGCCGCGGTTCCGCCGATTGTAAGTTCGGTGACCCGCAGGGTGGGGACTCCGTCGCCGACAGGAACGCCTTGCCCATCTTTCCCGCACGTGCCTGGCGATCCCATCGCAAAATCGTTGCCGACCGCGTCGATCAACTGGAGCACCTTAGGTCCGTTACCGATGAGCTGTCCTTCACGAAGTGGTGCGGTGATCTCTCCGTCTTCGATGAGATACGCCTCGACCATTCCGAATACAAAGTCGCCGGAGCCAGTATCGACCTGTCCCCCACCAAGCTTTGCGATGTACACGCCGTAGTCGACCCCCGCAATGATGTCGACTGGGTCGGACGTGCCGGCGCCAAGGTACGTGTTAGTCATCCGGACCATGGGCAGGTGCCGATAGCTCTGACGTCGACCGTTGCCCGAGCTCGCTCGCCCCTCTTTCCTGGCTCGTTTCCCATCCCACATGTAGTCAACTAAGACACCGTCTTTGATCAGCACATTTCGTCGGGCTGGGTTGCCTTCGTCGTCGATACCGATCTGGCCCCACTCACCACTCATCCCACCGTCATCGACGATGGTGACAAGCGGCGACGCAACTAGCTCACCAATCCGGTTGGCGAAGACAGACGCTCCCTTGCGCACGAGGTCGGCTTCAAGGCCGTGACCGCATGCTTCATGGAACATCACTCCACCCGAACCAGGTCCGATCACCACAGGAACTGTGCCGCTCGGGGCTGGTCGAGCAGTCAACTTCGTAATTGCCCGTCTAGCTGCAGCCCGACCAAGCTGGGCCACGTCGTAGCGGTTGAACAACTCAAAACCCGCCTGATGCCCGGCAACCTCGTAACCCGTCTGCAATCCTGCATCACCTGATGCAACGGTTGAAACCGAGAACTGGCTTCGAGTCTGATGGTCACTTGCGAACGTGCCTTCACTGTTGGCGACCTGGATCCGACGAACGGTGTCGCCGTAGCCCACTCTGACCTGGCTAATCGCCTCACCCTGACTTCGAGCACCTGCTTCTGCTTCGCGCAACAGCGCAATTTTGTCGCTCTTTGGAATGTCACGCGGGTCAATCTCCATCGGGAGATGAGCAGTGGGACGCCGCTGCAAGGCAACGACGTTGGTGCTCCCGCCGCCGCCGGCTGCTTCTGCGGCCACCTTGGCCGCAGCGCCAAGGCCGGCCTTGCTCAGATCGGTGGTGTGGGCAAAACCAGTCGTGTCGCCGACAATGACGCGGATTCCGACGCCTCGGTCGTAGGAAGAAGCCAGGTTTTCGATACGTCCGTCGTCGAGGCTGGCCGAGTTGCGTTGGACATCTTCAACGAAGATCTCGGCAAAGTCGGCCCCGCGGCTCATCGACTGATCAAGCACGGCGGCGAGTTCGGATGGTGCTAGCAGGTCTGATTCATTCACCTGCACAGGCTAGCTGTTCCTTGAGATGGTGGCTGTTCCACTACGCTGATCCGGTCTACTCTCGCTTTCACACACTTTCGAATCTCCGTGGCTTACTTATGATCCTGCAAAACCTCCAGACTCCCGACGACTTGAAGAAGCTAAGCGAGCCGGAAATCGCGGCCCTTTGCGCCGAAATCCGCGAGGAAGTGATCGATGCGGTGAACACGCATGGAGGGCATCTCGGATCGAATCTTGGCGCCGTTGAGCTCACTGTGGCGCTCCACCGCACCATGGACTCGCCGAAAGACATCATCCTGTGGGACACCGGGCACCAGGCGTACGTGCACAAAATGCTCACCGGGCGAATCAACGACTTTGCGTCGCTGCGTCAAGAGGGTGGCCTCTCCGGCTATCCAAGCCGTAAGGAGTCTGATCACGACTGGATCGAGAATTCGCACGCTTCTACCGCACTTGCCTATGCCCATGGGCTATCTGTCGCGTTTGAGGCAAAGGGTCAAAAAGACCGTCGGATAACTGCGGTAATCGGAGACGGTTCGCTCACCGGCGGAATGGCGTTCGAAGGCTTGAACAATCTCGGGCACTCGGGCCGCAACGTCACGATCGTGTTGAATGACAACGGGCGTTCCTACGCTCCGACCGTGTCGAAGCTCTCGGAGAGCCTCGTCAAGATTCGTTCCAACCCCACCTACATGGCCCGCCAGCGTCGCTTTGAAACGGCGACGGCACGGCTTCCTCTCATTGGCCAACTCTCACAACTCGGTATTCGGGCCTCAAAGGCCGCGATCCGTGAAGCACTGGAACCGCAAGCATTCTTCGAGCCCCTTGGCGTTCGTTACATGGGCCCGTTCGACGGCCACGATGTTGAAGAACTCGAGCTTGCGTTAAAGAACGCTGCTGCGTTTGACGGGCCCGTTGTGCTCCACGTGCTTACGAGCAAAGGTAGGGGCTACGCGCCAGCCGAGAACGACCCGATCAAGCAGATGCACGACGTCTCCGAGATCAAGCCGAACAGCTACACCTCCGGGTTCTCCGAGGCGCTAGTGAAGCTTGGCGAGGAGCATAAAGACCTCATTGCGATCACAGCGGCAATGCCAGACTCAACCGGACTCCTTCCGTTCCGTGATCGCTTCCCCGACCGTTGCATCGACGTCGGAATCGCCGAGCAGCACGCAATGGCATCAGCGGCCGGCATGGCCATGGGCGGTCTACGCCCTGTCGTCGCCCTCTATTCTACGTTCCTGACCAGGGCCATCGACCAGGTCAACCTCGATATTGCGTTGCATGGTCAGCCAGTCATCATCTGCCTCGACCGGGCCGGCATCACCGGCGACGACGGCGCTTCTCACCATGGCGTTCTCGACCTCGTGCTCCTGTCGAAGATCCCCAACATGACCATCTTCTGTCCCTCGTCGTATCAAGAGCTCCAGCAGATGATGATCGACGCCTACGACATCACCACTGGTCCTGTCGCTATCCGTTGGCCAAAAACCGCGGCCCCACAGGTCAGCGAAGATCAGGTTGGCAGCGGCTTGCATGCTCGGAAGGTTCGATCCGGCGAGCGAGTGTGCTTTATCGGAATCGGCAAGATGCTCGCCGCGGCCGAAGAAGCGGCCGACCTCCTGCGAGCTGATGGCATCGAGGCAACCGTGTGGGACCCTCGGGTCGCAATGCCAATCGATCCCGAGCTGCTCGCCGATGCGGCGACCTACGACCTCGTGGTCACCATCGAAGACGGTCTGCGTCGCGGTGGCATCGGATCCGGAATCTCTGACCTCCTCCACAGCTCCAATGCTCGGTGCGAGGTTCTCGGTATTCCTACCGAATTTCTGCCCCATGCGAAGCCAGACGCGATTCTAAAGCGCCTTGGTCTCGACGGCGAAGGAGTCGCTAAACGAGTGCGCGAACTCCTGAATTTGAACCAGCCGGTTTCCCAATAACGCAGCAGAACGCGAAGCGTTCCCGGGCGTTAATACGTCGAGCGAATCGTATTGACGCCGAGCTTGCCCAGGCGTCGAGTCAGATCGTCAAGACCGTTCGTGATTTCTGTCGCCGACGTCGGACGTCCGTAGAGAAAGCCTTGCCCGAGGTCGCAGCCAGCATCGGCCAGCATGGTCGCCTGCTGAGGCGTCTCGATGCCGTCGCCAATCACATAGCAGCCCATAGCGTGGGCCAGATTGATCAAGTGGGTCACAATCGCCATGTTCTCTTCGGCCAACCCAAGGCCACCAACGAAGGCTCGTGGAATCCGGATGACGTCAAAACGGCAGCGACGGAGCAGGTCAGCCGAGCCGTAGCCAATGCCAAAGTCTTCAAGCGAGAGGCCAACACCGTCTGCCTTCAGCGCCTGGAGTTGTGGCCAGAGCTGAGTGATCTGAGCGCCAATCGAGTCGCCGTTAAGGTCAAGCAGCAACTGCGTTGGACGCAGCTGCATGTCTTTCAAGACGCCTCTGACAATCTCAGTGAATCGGTCTGAGCGAACAAAGCTTGGGTCAAGATTTGTGCATCCGAAGAGACTTTGGGAGCCCAGTTGCTTGCTCCAGAGACTGATCTGCGAGGCTGCTTCGCGAAGAACCCAAGAGTGAAGAGGGACGACAATCGGCGAGCTGCGTAGTGCCTCAAGAAACATGCCGGGAGCGAGGAGCTCGGCACCGAGCGGTCCGGCATCAGGCGAGAGCCAACGCAAAACCGCCTCGAATCCGACGAGGTTACCTGAGTTCAAGGAGACGATGGGTTGGTGGTAGAGCTGAAACTCGTCACTTTCGAAGGCCCGCTGAAGACGAACAGAGAGCACGTCAGGTGAGCGGCGCGAGCCATACGCCTCGCTTCGCACGACCATGCGATTCGACCGGCGCATTCGCGCCTCGGTGAGCGCCGACTCGGCGTCGACAAGGAGGACACGCTCGCTGAGGTCAGGATCAGAGATCACGCCGGCAACAGCCATCTCGACCGGCACGACGAATGCATCAAACGTGACTTGCTGAGGAAGCGAGGCGACCAGACTCACTGCGACACGGTTCGTTTCGTCATCACCAAAAATTCCAGGCCAAAGCACCGCGAACTCAGAGCCGAGATAACGGGCCAGGAGGCCCCGGCTGCCAACTGCAGCTTGAAGTGCCTCGGCGACGGTCTGCAAAACCTCGTCACCAACAGCACTGCCGTAGCCCGAGTTGATGTCGACAAGATTGGCGACCGATACGAAAAACAGGCCGAACCGATCACCGGTTCGACGGTTCCGGATCTGATGCTCGGAAAGCCAGCTCTCTAGCTGCCAACGATCAGGCAAACCAGTGAGGCCGTCAAGGTGTTTTTCGGCATTTGGGTCAACGGCGAGCGGCGCAAGGCCCTCGTCGATTGAGCGGCGGAACATCATGGTGAGATCCCTCAAGGAAGTCGGTCTCGCACCTATCGGCTGCTCTCCACCGGCCATGAGCGTTCGTACCGGGGATTCCTAGCTCGACTTTCCGCCAAGCCGAGTGTCGTCGTCCGCTCCTGCACCTTTTAGCTCGCGGAGCAGAACCTCTTGCACCACCGACGCGACCTGTACGCCGCTCTGGTCATAAACATTGCCAATCGACAATCCGCGTGCTCCGACCAATCCATGGCAGTTCACATCGGCAAGCAGCCACTCCGTTGGATTCACCGGCCGATGGAAGTAGACGATGTGGTCGAGGCTGGCCCCCATGAACTGGTAGCGAGAGTCAGGATCGTTCGTCGTGGCCGGATGAGCGGCTCGAACGGCCCCCGTTGGTACCGAGTCTGAGATGAAGAGAAACGCGCACGCAGCCAGTCGAGGGTCGTCTTCGATTTCTTGACTTAGCCGGATCCACGTAACCGTGCGTCCAAACTCTTCAAGCGCCCGTCGTCGCTGCAGCATATTGCCCCAGCCAGTGTCGTCGAGATGCTCAGGACCAGGGACTATTGGTGCCCGATGGGGTTGGACGTCGGCCGCTTCTTCTTCCTTCTGGAACGACGCCGAGAGATTCAGAATGGCGCCGTTCGATTGGCGAGCAACGACGCGCCGCGTGATGAACGAACGACCATTGCGGATTCGATCGACCTCAAACCTGACCGGCTCTTTCGGCGTACCGCCACGAATGAAGTAGCTATGAATCGAGTGCACGCTGTATTCGTCGTCGACCGTCGATTGAGCGGCTCGGAGCGCCTGGGCAACAACTTGGCCACCGAAGAGTCGGCTGCCCCATGGATACTTGGGTGAAAGACCAACGAAGGTGTCTGGCCCATGCGGCTCAAGATCCATCAGTTCGCTGAAGGTCACGTCGGATACTCGCAGCTGATCAGATGTTTCTGGCGCGTCGGCGTTGGGACTCATGCCCTATTGGACCACATCTTCTCGCCGCAGGTGCAACTAACCCATCGCACCTCGTGGCTAGTCTGACGCCAATGCGCCGCACCTTCCCCGCTGTCCTACGTCGGATGGTTTCCGTCATCGGGCTCGCAGCCGCGATGACCGCCTGTAGTTCGGGTGCGGAGTCTACGACCCCGCCTACGGCGCCCCTGGCAGGCGACAGCGCATCGACCACACCACTCCCGACCACAGCACTCCCGACCACAGCACTCCCAACCAACGTGGTACCGGTCGAGCCTTCTTCGACAGAACCGACGACTCCGTCAGCGACTACGCACGACCCGCCTGGTTGGGCGAACGCACTCTGCCGACAGATCCAGACGGCCTCGCAATTGCGGCGACGACCCCAGACGAGCTCGTCGGTCGAGCGTTCGCCACCATCGACACGCTCCCTCCACCCGCGTCCGGGGCCTTCGAGTCGTCCGTTGAACCGCTCGGCGGCGATCCGCTCGCCCGCTCATCATGGAACGAAGACTGCCCGGTCACCGTCAGCGAGCTGGCTTACTTGACCGTGTCGTTCTGGGGATTTGACGGCCGGCCCCACACCGGGGAACTCATCGTCAACGCGAGCGTTGCGGACGATCTGGTTGGAGTGTTCGAGGTCTTGTTTTCTGAGCGCTACCCGATTGAAGAGATGCGCATTGTTACTGACGCCGACATCGATGCCCCACCGATCGGTGACACCAACAACACAGGCTCTTTCGTGTGTCGGGTTGTGCAGGGAACCACCGTCTTTTCCGAGCATGCCAGCGGCCTTGCTGTCGACATCAACCCTTTCCACAACCCCTTCGTGAAGGACGACCTCGTCCTTCCCGAGCTCGCTCGCCACTACACCGACCGCTCGATCGCCGAAGAGGCGCTCATCCAAGAGGGAGACCCTGTAGTGGAGGCGTTTGTTTCGATCGGCTGGAGCTGGGGTGGCGACTGGACGTCGCTGAAGGACTATCAACACTTCTCCCACAACGGTCAGTAGCCAAAGCAGCGCTTGATTCTGCTGCGCAGTTCGGCCAATACTTCTCCCTAGCCGACGTCAGGGGACCACATGGCTAGCTATGACAAGGTTGGAGTACTTGCCGATATCACCCGGCAGCACGCCATCGCCACACCAGACAAAGTGGCACTGATCGCCGATAAACAGCAGTGGACATACGCAGAGCTCGATGCCGAAGCCTGCCGCGTCGCACAAGCGTTCCTTGCGCTCGGAATCGACGAAGGCGATCGAATTGCTTTTCTCGATCGAAACACCCCCCAGTACTTCACCCAACTCTTCGGTGGTGCCAAGGTCAACGCTGTCTCCGTTGCCGTCAACTGGCGGCTGGCACCACCAGAGATGGAGTTCATTCTCAACAATGCCGATGCCAAGATCCTGTTTGTTGGTGCCGAGTTCCTTGGTCATCTGGCCAAGATGACACTCACCACCGTCGAGACCATTGTGGTCATTGGCGAACCAGGCGAATCGGGTTACCCCAGCTATCAAGACTGGCTCGTGGGAAACGAGCCAGTCGATCCGATGCTGCCGGCGACTCCAGAAACGACGTGTTACCAGCTCTACACGTCGGGAACGACTGGCCTTCCAAAGGGCGTCGAACTGACGAACCGAAACTTCATGACCTGCATGGCGGTTGGAGCCGATGAGTGGTGCTTCAACCAAGACAGCGTGAACCTCGTTGCCATGCCGCTGTTTCACATCGCCGGAAGCGGATGGGGAATCGCCGGGATGGCCCAGGGCGGTACCGCTATTCTCATGCGTGACATCGACCCGGTCGGCGTGCTCAAACTCATCGAGCGCTACAAGATCACGACCGCGCTACTCGTCCCCGCGGTTCTGCAGTTCTGCCTTACGGTGCCATCAGAGGGAATCGACCTGTCGTCGATGCAGACGATGGTGTACGGGGCTTCTCCCATCACCGAGCAGGTGCTCGTTGGAGCCATGAAGCTGTTCGACTGCGACTTCATGCAGGCCTACGGACTCACCGAGACAACCGGCGGCATCGTCATCCTGCGGCCAGAAGACCACGATCCTGGCGGCGAGAAGCGCCATCTGCTTCGAGCCGCGGGCGCACTTTGGGGTGATGTCGAGCTTCGCATTGTTGACACCGCAACTGGCACCGATCTCGCCGACGGCGAGGTTGGCGAAGTGTGGTGTCGCTCGGCTCAAGTGATGAAGGGCTACTGGAAGAACGAAGAGGCAACGAAGGCCGCGATTACTCCCGATGGATGGTTTAAGACCGGCGATGCCGGATATCTCCGCGAGGGCTACCTCTACATCCACGACCGGGTCAAAGACATGGTCGTGTCGGGTGGCGAGAATATCTACCCGGCAGAGATTGAGAACGCGTTGATGAAGCACCCGCTGATCGCCGATATCGCCGTGATTGGTGTGCCGGACGAGAAGTGGGGCGAGAGCGTCAAAGCAATCATCACTCGGACTTCGAACGATTTAACCGAGGCCGACGTGTTCGCGTATGCCCGCGAGAATCTCGCCCACTACAAATGCCCAACCACGATCGATTGGATCGAAGCGCTGCCCCGCAATCCCTCAGGCAAGGTGCTCAAGACCGAGCTACGCAAGCCGTATTGGGAAGGACAGGAGCGAATGGTCCGCTAGCGGATCGGGTTCTTGTAAGTGTCGAGGTAGGTGATCTCTTCGACCGGCGGCCGCTTCGCAGGCTTAAAGTCGGTGCCCTTGGTGTAGGCGACCGGCAGCAGCCCGGCCTGGGTCATGTGCTCAGGAATGCCGAGAAGCTCGGCTGCTTCCTTCTCCTTGCCAAGGTGCAGAGTGGTGAGGCAGCTGCCAAGACCACGGCTACGTAGTGCGAGCTGGAAGCTCCACATCGCAGGCATGATCGACCCCATGAGGCCAGCCGCCGAGTTGGCGCTGTTATCGGTCAGACGCCCAACGATCATCGGGATCACGAGGACTGGCACCTCGCCGAGCTTCTGAGCCAAGAAATTGGCAGAGTCAATGACACGACCTTGCTGAGTCCCAGAGTCGGCATCTGCTGCGGCGGCGGCGAGGTACTCGCCACCGGCATCACGATAGAGCTCGGCGAGGGCTTCCTTCTTCGCTGCGTCGCGAATGACCATCCATCGCCAACCCTGTTGGTTCGAGCCGGTCGGAGCCTGGACGGCGAGTTGCAGGCATTCGAGCAGAACATCGTCGGGGACGTCACGGTCGAAGTCAAGGCGCTTACGAACGGCCCGAGTGGTGGAGAGAAGTGCGTCGGTCTGGGTCAGATCAAAATCCATGCAACATCCTGCCCCGAGAATGAAATCCAAGCCAATCCGTCGCATCCGTCACGGTGGTTCGGGTCCCGACCAGGTCGACGATGTAGCATCAGGCCCGACGAGTCTCGTCACATACGCCGGGAGGCAGCCATGGTAAAGCGAACGATTCTGGTGACAGGAGCCGGGTCTGGGTTCGGAAAGGCAGCCGCAATCGAACTGGCGTCGCGTGGACACGCGGTCATCGCTACGACGGAGACGATCGAGCAGGCCGACGCACTGCGGGCCAAACATCCGGCGCTCACCACGATGAAGCTCGATGTAACTTCGGCTGACGACGTTGCGCAAGCGGCCGAACTCGAGGTCGATGTCCTTATCAACAATGCCGGCATGGGTGTGATGGGCCCGATGGCCACTGTCCCAATGGACAAGGTTCGGGCCGTGTTCGAAGTGAATGTCTTCGGCATGGTCGCCATGTCGCAAGCCGTGATACCAGGAATGAAGAAGCGGGGCTGGGGTCGCATCATCAACGTGTCGTCGGTTGCTGGCATCCTGGCGTCTCCGCTCACCTCGCCTTATTCGATGACGAAGCATGCCGTTGAGGCGTTCACCAAAAGCCTTCGTGGCGAACTCGCACCGCACGGCATCGACGTAACCAAGGTCAACCCAGGCCCCTACAACACTGGCTTCAACGATCGCATGGTTGACGGCATCACCGAGTACATCGACGCGGGCGACGAGTCAGCGAATGAGACGAACGCGGTCGTTCGGCAGATAGTTCTGGCCGACCAACTCAACCCCGCCGATGTTGCCACAACACTGGCCGATCTTGCCGAGGCAGAGGAGACACCACCGCAAACGCTTCTCCCCGAAGGCATCGGCGAAGTCCTCCAGGCCATGATCACGGCCGAGGGCTACTGACCAAAACCTGTCTACCTCAGCTCATCAAGCTGCGATGGGATCATCAGATCACTCAAGTCATCGGGCAATTCGTTCGGGATCGGACTCGGACCAAAATCGTCAGTCGGGGTACCTAATGTTGGGTCGTCGATAATCATTCGATCCCGCCCCTCCGCCTTTGCGAGCATCAACGCCCGATCAGCCGATCTCAGAAGGTCTTGCAGATCGTTCGACCAGCTTGAGTCGCATAGGCCGATACTGACGGTGAACGCCGGAACCTGCGATCCAGAGACGGCCTCTGCCAACCGTTCACGCAGTCGATGAAAGACAGCAGCCGCCGAGGCAACATCGGCTCCAGGCAACACCACTACAAACTCTTCTCCGCCGTGTCGACAGAGGATGTCGTGGTCGCGAACTGTCTCGGCCATCACGCGAGCAAACAGACGCAACGCTCGATCGCCGGTGTCATGTCCGAAGGTGTCATTGAGCCGTTTGAAGTGGTCAAGGTCGAGCATAGCGATGGCGAAGTCTCGGCCATTCGATCGCAGCTCCCGCACATCGTTCTCCAAGGCACGGCGGTTTCGTAGCCCTGTGAGCGGGTCCGTTTCTGCTTGCAGTTGAGACTGCGACATCGCCCGCAACAGGCCGAGGCGAGCACCGAGCTGCAAGGCAACACCCTCGAGAGTGTTGACCTTCTTCTCGTACTCGAAGTTGCTTTCAATGAAGTCGTAGGTGGAGTGCATGACTGCGCTCGGGGTTCCCAGGATGGTGATGGGAATACATGTTGCGCCCATCCCGTCAGGAAGGTTGCGTTCACGAAGGCGCGGACAACTGGCCAACCCGTTCGGCTCGGCAAACTTCAAGGTTTGGCCGCGACGCACTGCAGGGCAAGAACCCGGAGTGAGAACGCCACATCCAGGGGCCGTGCCAACATCGGCGACTATCGCCTGCTGCACGTGGGCTCCGCTTGAGTCAGCGACCAGCACCTCAGAACCACCCACTTCGCTGTGGGCCAGTTCCCCGAGCGCTAGACCCGAGATCCGAAAGAGTTCGCTTTCGTTTTCGACCATCTCAAAAGCGTCATGCACGTTGCGGAGAAATTGTTGACCAACAGCTCGGTCCGCTAACTCCCGTTCGTTTGTGGTGACTAGGCGTTTGACGTCAAGGAGGTCCTTCACGATTGGCAGGGCTGAGGTCAAGGTGAGAGCGAAGCCCGCAAGGGCCAGATGAATCGGCACTTCTACCAGCAAATGGCCAGCATCAAGCGTCGATTCGTCGCGTAACCAATCAACCGTCAATCGGGCGCCGACATAGGCAACGGCAAAGCCAGCTGTCGCACGAATGACGTGCTTTACGACGTGCGCGGCGCTGGTTCGCGCGGCGAGGAGTTCCTCACCTGATGCACCATCCGTCAAAAGCTCCATGTCTCAGCATCGACGGCCCGCGATACTCGCTTTAGCACGAACTGAGCCGATAGGTCACTTGACGGCAGAATCAGACCTTTCGTCCCGGTCGCTTCGGCAAAGGTCCGGGGACCTTATGCCCTTGCCGATTCCGGTCGTAGGAGGTTCGATGAAGTGGTGAAGCCTGATGGCCGTCGTCGGGCACACCCGAGGGGAGCACACGTGTCGGTCGATCTGACCACTGAACTCCGTTGGTTCTTCAACGGTCCTCTACCGATCGACGTTCTGTCTTGGTTTACAAAGGCGGGCACCACCGGCCTGTCCGAGGACCGTTGGGACGCCTACCGGGTCGGCGACTCTCATGACACTGGCGTGAAACGTCGCTTCGGCTCGACTCTAGAACTGAAGCTGCGGCTTGAACCTGCGGAGTCGTTCGTTGTTGGACACGACCTAGCTGGACAGCTCGAGTTGTGGAAGCGCTGGAGCCCGGCTGATGACCGCGTTGAGCTCCGCGAACCAACCGATTGGATCAACGTCGACAAGACCGTCCGCAAACGACGATTCGATGCCGCTGGCCACGAAGTCCCGCTCTCCGAGGAGACACGGGCAATGAATGGTCAGGGGTGCGACGCAGAGATCGTGGCCTTGTCGGTCAACGGTCGGCCGGCGTGGGGCTTCGCGTTCGCCGCCTTCGGGCCGCCCGAGGAACATCGTCCCCTTCTCGAGGCCGCATGGCGCACACTGCTAACCGGCGGGCCGCCACCTAGCCTGTTCGTGCTTGATCCAGCTGCCTCATACGGCTACCCGGAGTGGCTGGCCCGCTTCGAAACAAGCAGGGTCACCGAGATCGGCGATCTGGTTCGACGCTGAGAACGAACGACACACCCTTCGAGCCTGGTGGCTTGAAGACCTTGTTCAGTCGCGGTCCGTTTCGACCGATGGTTCAGGGGTGGATCGATTATCGACCAAACCTCTGATGGTGTCGGCGGCGTGTAGTAGGTGTGTCCTCCATCGAGCTGCCGTATCTGTTCGCCTTCCCGGCGAATTGGACTGAGCTCCGGTTTGATGTCGTGACAAACGATCCGGAATTCGATCGATTCTTCCTGACGCACTACGACGGACTGCTTCGGTCGCTGACGGCGATCACTGGCGACCGCGAACGAGCGAATGATTGTGTCCAGGAGGCGTTTATTCGAGCCTTTTCCCGCTGGCGTCGAATTCGCCGATACGACAACCCAGTGACGTGGGTACGACGGGTGGCGATACATCTGAGCCGAGACGTACATCGTTCCGAGACCCGCCGTCGCCGCCGAGAAGACCTCGATCAACCGCTGACGCTGGCGTCGATGCCCTCGCCTGAATCGAGAGTGGTTGACGACATCGGCCTTGTCGACCTGTTGGGTCAGCTCACACCTCAGCAGCGGACCGTTGCCGCGTTGTTCTATGTGGAGGACATTTCGGTGGCCGAGATCGCGTCCAGTCTCAGCCTCTCGACAGGCGCTGTGAAGTTCCACTTACACAAAGCCCGCACGAGTTTGAAAGCGCTCCTTGAGTCGGAGGAGGCGAAAAGTGCTTGATCCGTTCGACGACCAAATACGGGCCGTTCTTGGCAACGCAACAGACAAGGTTTCCGATGCTCGTTCAATCCTGAGCGAGCTGACTCCGGCGTTTCACCGAGCCCGTCGCGTGGCTCAGATCAAGGCTGCCGTCACCGGTCTCGCCGTCGTGCTTGTCGCGTCAGGAGCGGCCACAGCAGTGCACACCACCACGGATAGAGAGCCGACCAACGTCATTGCCTCCTCGCCGATGGAGTCAACAATCGTTACATCGATATCGCCGTCCATCGCTACTAGCCAGTCGAGCGTTCCAACCACGACGGCACGACCAGATAGGGTAGCAACGTCGAGCGCTCAGCAGTCGCCCACAACAACATCGGCGACGGTGCCTTCGTCAACAACCAGTATCCCCGGCTCATCCACCACGAGCTCCACAAACACGACACAACCCCAAGCGTCAACAACAACTGGCACCGAGACGACAAGCATCGAATCTTCGTGTGGCTCGATTCGGGTGTCCACCAGCGGTGCCACAATCACGTTGGTCGGTGTCATTGCCAACGCTGGCTACGCGATCGACCAGAAGGACGACGGGCCGGAGACAGTCGAGGTTTCCTTCGAAGGCCCGAGTGGCCACTGCGAGATCAAGGCCGAAGTCCGCAATGGCGCTCTTTGGACCGATGTCTCAACTGAATGAGCCACCGCGCCGAAACTATTCCAGACGCAACCAAACCTCCTCCGCCATCGGCGGCGTGTAGATGATGAAGGGAGGTCAACATGACCCTTGAACTACCATTTTCTTTGAAATCCAGTTTGCTACTTCTCGGCATACTGGGAGCCGCGATCGGCCTCAACCTCAGTGTGATGGGTATCGGCGCCACATCTGCGAGTACCGAACAGGCGGTCACGTCGACGGTCCCACCCGCGGACCCTGAGGTTCGTCAAGTTGTGGTCGACGTGCCGGTTCCGACCAACGGAACCGAAGCCCAAGCGGCGGCCGTCCCGGTCCAAGCATCGGCAGTCCCGGCACCTGCTGTTCTTGCACCCACGGCGCCAGCACCCGCAACCCCAGCTCCGGCAGCTACCCCTGCAACCGCGTCGCCAATTGCAGCGCCAACCCCCACTCCCGCGCCAACGCCCGCCCCCGCAGCGGCAGCCCCAAAAACGACCGCCGCACCAGCAACTACGGCGCCCACTGCTCCATCGACCAGTGCGTCACCAACGACTGCGGCCACGACAGAGTATCTCTCCTACACGTTTGAGGGCGTGGCCGAAATCGTGGTGGCGTACCACAACGGTCAGGCACTTGAGTTCTGGTCGGCCACCACTGAAAGTGGCTGGGCGTACATGGTCGAGAACGACACAGCCAACAGGATCGAGCTCAAGTTCCGTCGTGTTTCCGGCGGTGAGGGTGAGGCCAAATTCGAACTGATCCGCAAGGACGGCCAACTCGAAGTGAAGAAGGAACGTTGAGATGACCGAGCAAAGTCAACAAGATCGTCTCGCGGCCCTCGCGGCCAGACGGCCCAAACCAGAGGCAAAGCCCTCCCCCACCGATCCAGCCGCCGACGGGGCCGAGCTGGCCACCGAGACCGCACATCGGTCATGGCGGCCGAAAGCCCCATCAACGACCAGAGTCGCAGCCACCGGCGCTTCGATGGTTTCATTCGCGGCGATGCTCGTCGCCATGGGGCCGCTTACCTCCGCTGAAGCAGAGAGCGCCGACGCGGCACCGGTGACCGAAGACGCGCTCAACACCCCTGTCGTTCCTCCGACCCAACCCCAGGTCGTGATCGAAGTAATTCCTAACTATGTCTCGGCCGATGGCACTCCGCTCACTCCCGAAGAACTCGCTTTTGTGATGAACGAATCGGCCGTCGAGCCGGTTGATGAGTCAGAACAAGCAACCGTGGCTGCAGCTCCGGCTTCACAGGACACTACCGCCCAGCCGGCGGCCACAAATCCTCCTGCAGCTCCTGCCGCCGCTCCGGCCCAGGCGCCGGCGCCGGCGCCCGCAACTGCGGCACCGGTAACGCCGACCCCTACCACCGCAGCCCCCGCGGCCGCTCCTGCCACCGCAGCTCCTGCCGCCGCAGCTCCGGCTACAGCAGCTCCGACGACCGCTGCACCAGCACCCGCTCCTGCGGAAACTCCACCGCCACGAAGCGGTGCGAGCGGTTGATATGAGAACGGTCAGCTTCCAAGCGATGGGCAGCCCCTGTCGCATCGTCGTCGACGGTGGCCCTGACGACCTCATCGTTGCGGCCCACAAATTCGTTGACCGCCTCGAACTGCGATGGAGCCGCTTCCTCCCCGACAGTGAGATCTCTCGCCTCAACCGCAACTCGGGAAACATCAGCATCGTCTCGCCCGAAACGTTGACCCTGATCACCCGCGCCGTCGAAGCCCAGACTCTCACCGCCGGTCGCTTCAACCCGCTCATGGCGAACCAGCTCGCTTCCCTCGGCTACGCCACTCCTTGGCAGGATCGTGACAACGTCGCCTCGTACGGGTCAGATGATGACCGACTCTGGCCTGCGACCAACGAGCCAATCGTTCTCTTCCCTGACGTCAACGCCGTCCAGATCCCGAAGGACTCAGCCTTCGACCCGGGAGGAATTGGCAAGGGTCTCGCCGCCGACCTCGTCACCGGGTTCCTCAACAACAGCGGTGCTCACTGCACGTCAGTCGAGCTCGGCGGCGACGTTCGGGTCAGCGGCGAACCCTGGTACGACACGTCATGGCACATCGGCGTCGCCAACCCGTTCGACACCACGACCGACATCGCAGCTTTCGCCCCACGCTGTGGCGCGGTGGCGACCAGCAGCACGCTCCGTCGCCGGTGGATCGCAAACAGCCAGCAACGGCACCACTTGCTCGATCCCGCGACTGGCCGATCGGCGGAGACCGACCTCGTGTCAGCCACCGCCTGCTCAACTGTGACCTGGTGGGCAGAGGTCGCGGCGAAGGTTGCACTCATGGCTGGCAGCAATGAAGCGCTCGCGCTGCTTCGCGAGTTCAACACTCCCGGAATCGTCATTACCGCCGATGGAAGAGTGCTCACCGCAGGAACCCCGGCCATGCCGGAGCCGATCAGGGAAGAAATGGCCAACACATGAATGAGCAAGTCTGGTGGTTCGCCGCACGGTCAGGCGGCATCGTCGCGTGGGCCCTCGTGACTCTGTCCGTCTGCTGGGGCCTGTTCCTCTCGACCAAGGCCGCAGCCAAAGCTAGCCAGCCGGCCAAACTCCTCGATCTCCACCGTTTCCTTGGCGGGCTCTCGGTGACCTTCACCGCCATCCACATCATCGGACTCGTTGGCGACAGCTACGTCGAGTTCGGCTGGCTCGACATCCTCGTTCCCTGGGCCTCGGAATGGAAACCAACTGCCGTCGCATGGGGTGTTATCGCTTTCTGGCTGCTCCTCGCAGTCGAGATCACCTCCCTCTTCATGAAGAAACTTCCGCGCCGCGTGTGGCGCCACGTCCACCGCTCAAGCTTCGGCCTCTACATCTTCGCCACCGTCCACGGCATCCAGGCCGGAACCGACACGCTCAACGACTGGTACCGAATGGCCATGCTCGCCTCGATCAACATCGTCGCGTTCCTATCCGTCCTCCTTGTCCTCGCCCATCGTAAGTCGGCGAAAAATAAGGTCGCCGCAGCCACGAAATCGACCCCGAAACGGGCCAAGGTCGACTCAATGTCTGCCGGCCGTTAGCGAGTTTCTAAAGCGAGAATCTCACCCGTTCCGTGGTCGACAAGTAGGACTCGATCGCCGTCAACGAGCAATTGTTGAGGCCGTTCGGCCCCTTCGTAGACGACGATGGGCATGGCTGGAGCCTTTGCCGGGTCGATCGAGATCGAGACCACATCGCCTGCCACCCAAAGTGCGACCAATAGTTGTGTCTGGTCCCAAGGCGAAATAGCGATTCCAGTCGGCGTTGCTCCTGACGAGAACACGGCTTGCGACGACGGCACCAGGGCACACTCGTCATCGGTCCCGCCAAACTCGACGACCGCTCGGTTGTCGCCAACGCACCAAGGCCAACCGTGATCAGTCTCCGCCACGACGGCCACCACTTCATCGACGGCAGATTGGCCATCGAATGAGCCATCGGCGAGCTCGGTCGTCCAGAGCACCCCGGCGGCATCGCGCGTCTGCGCATATGCGTGTTTGAGGCCCCACGCCACCGGTGTGATCGTCTCGTCAGCGGTTATCGCCCACAGTACTCCCGACGAAATACTCGGGTCGATGGGGGTATCGGTGCGGTCGTCGAGCCGGCCTGAAGTGTTGAAGAGCAATTGGTCGCCATCCACCGTCAACGATCCCTCGGAACGCCCGTTGAACACCATGTCGTCTACGACAACCCGCCGATCCGTGCCGTCAAGATTGGCCCTGACAAGCTGGTTGCGCTCCATGACCCAGAGACTCCCCGCGAACACGGCAACGCCCGTTGGCTTGTCGAGACCGTCAAGGATCACGGGCCGGTCGCCCTCGGGATCGTCAGCGTCGAGGCGAATGATCTGCCCCGATGCATCGTCCTCTCCACCCGCAAGTTGTGCGACGTACCAGTCGCCATCGCCGGCGATTGCAAGCTGGGTCGGGCTATCCAATCCAGACACCACGACGCTGCCCTCGAGCGAGGAAGCCGATTGCCCACTGCCGCAGGACGCGAACACCAGCACCCAAGCTAAGGCGGCGACAAGTTTGAGACTCAGTTGGCTGATTCGGCGGCGGCGCCAATATCGACGAGGTCTTTCTTCAACGCCTTACGAGCGGTACCGAGGAACAGCCGACCGAGTGTGGCGTCCATAACCTTCGCCATCGTCGACTGGGCCTCGCCTCGAAAACCCATCGACAACGTGCACCCCTTATCGGTTGGGGTAACGCGTATCTCGGAGTGGTATTTCGAGCCGTGCGACTCGGCAAGCGTTGCATAATGGCTCCCGTCGACAAACTCGACGACCTCCATCTCCTCAGTCGCCGACTTTCCGAACATCTTCCGTGTCTCACGCCATTTGGTACCAAGCCCAAAACCCGAACCGTCGTCGAGCCGCTCGACTAATTCACACGCCTCGATGACATCAACCCAATCGTCCATCGCCACAGCGATTGACCACACCTTGCTTGGGTCAGCGGCAATCTCATGGGACACGTTGATTGTGGACATGAATCGAAGTTACCACTTTGTTAGGAGGTGCGACCGTAAAACGTGGTGAGGGCCGACTGTGAAAGCGCAACGCCCGGTTGGTCGTTGAATGCGAACACCACCAGGAGACGAGTTCTGTCGCCCTCGGTTGGAGTCACTCGGTGGATCGCGTTGCGACCCCGGAACAACACGAGATCGCCCGGTTCAAAGGCGAGCGTGTTGACCGGCTCGGCGCCATCAAGAATCGATCCGACTCGTTCGAACGCCATGTCACCCTTGTCTGCGTTGCGCACCGCGGGAACGTGTTCGAAGTGGCTGCCACCTTCGGGAGCTTGGAGCAACATCGTGACGGCAAAGGAAGAGTTGTCGAAGTGCCACCCAAGTTCCATACCCTCCGCGGCGAAGTGCACATTGATTGACGAGAGATCGTCGGCGTATGGGTGGATCTCATCGATGCCAAGGACACCGCAGAGGAAGTTACGAAAGTCGGCGTCACCGTAGATCTCACGCAATGGCGAGTCGTCGGGGATCTCGTCGTCGGCGATGAGCCCCTTGCTGCTCACCACCTGCCGGTTGAACGCGTGGTCGGCGGCGAGATTCGGGTCGGATGGTGTCAGGTAGACGTTGTGGGTAGACCCGGCGTAGAACGCCTGCGCTTCACGGGCAGCCGATTGTTCAACAATCTGCGTCACCGTGTCGGCGGTGGCAAAGCCCTTTAGAACGAGCGCTCCGTCTCGATCAAGCTGCGCTCGGCAGTCGGCGACGTACGCCTCGTTTGCGATCGGGTGGCGGGCGGCATCGAGGTGAGTGGTGGTCATTGACCAATCCGTTCAGTTTGTGTGAGGCCGGCGAGTGGGCCGATGGTTTGGCGAATGAGGGGCACGCCCGGTCGGTACGCGAGGTGGTGATGCGACGGCGCATCGAGAATGACGGCATGCCCCGCAGCTCCTGGCGTGAGGCGGCCGACATCGTCGCGGCGGAGTGCTTTGGCGCCGCCAGTCGTGACCGCTTGTACGGCCTCGTCGATCGTCATGTGCATGTCGCGCACGGCGATGGCGATACAGAACGAGATCGAGGTGGTGTAGCTTGAGCCAGGGTTGCAGTTGGACGCGATGGCAACCGTCGCTCCGGCGTCGATCACGCGACGAGCATCGGCGTATGGCTGGCGAGTCGAGAAATCGGCCGCAGGCAGGAAGGTTGCGACGGTTTCACTGGCAGCGAGTGCCGCGATGTCGTCATCGCTGAGGTAGGTGCAGTGGTCGACTGACGCACAGCCACACTCAACTGCAAGCTGCACACCCGGCCCATGCCCTAACTGGTTGCCGTGTAGCCGCAGTCCAAGACCGGCCGCACGACCGGCTTCCAGGACCGCCCGACACTGGTCGGCGTCGAACGCCCCTGTCTCGCAGAAGGCGTCGATCCACTTGGCATTTGGAGCGGAGGCGTTAAGCATTTCGTTGCACACCAGATGGATGTAGTCGTCAGATCGCCCCTCGAACTCGGCCGGGAGCAGGTGTGCGCCCAAGAATGTGGTGTCGTTGGTATGGGCCTTCGCGATCTGAAGCGAACGTGCTTCATCGACCACGTTGAGGCCGTAGCCCGACTTAATCTCGATGGTTGTTGTTCCGGCCCGATGGGCTTCCTCGAGTCGCAGTCGCACAAGCCCGTCGAGCGTGTCGCTCGTGGCGCTTCGGGTTGCGTCGGTGGTCGTCCGGATCCCACCACCGTCATACGGCGTTCCAGCCATGCGTGCAGTGAACTCTTCAGAACGATCGCCAGCGAAGACCAGGTGTGTGTGCGAGTCGACGAAGCCTGGCAGCACACACGCCCCTGCCGCGTCGATCTGACGATCGGCTGGTTCACCAGCCGGACCGACGTGTCGTACGACGTCGTCGATAATCACCACACAGGCGTCCTCGATGATGCCGAGCGGGCCACGGCCTAGTGAAGGGTCGTTGGTAATGAGTGACCCAATGTTGTCGATGACGAGTGAGTTACCCGTAGCGCTAGTCATTGTCCATCAACTCCTTGATCGTTGTGTCGAGTTCGGCCACAACGTCAACCGTTGCGTGGCGACGACCGGAAACCACTCGACGGCCATCGACATAGACGTTGGTGACGTCGCTCCCCGTCGCCGCAAAGACAGCGGCCTCGATTGCATTTGCTTGGGTCGACCCAGCGAGCCGAATCGAGTCGAGGGCGATGGTGACCAGATCGGCTCGGCATCCGACAGCGATTGTGCCGGCATCGTCCCACCCCAGACTGCGGTGGCCATTGATGGTGGCCATTGAGAGCAGATCGATGGCGCGATGCGATCCGCGGGTGAGGCTTCGCAATCGCTCGTCGAGTTCAAGCGCTCGGGCTTCCTCAAAGAGGTCGATGACTGCATGGGAGTCGGATCCGACTGCCATCGGTATACCGGCGGCGGCGAAGTCGCCGGTTGGCCCGATGCCATCACCTAGATCACGCTCCGTCGTTGGGCACATCACGACCGTCGACTCGCTCGAGGCGAGCACCTCGATATCGACCCTGTCGAGATGGGTGGCGTGCACGGCCGAGAATAGGGGCCCGGGTACACCCGCTTCGGCGAGCACGCCTACGGGCGTCGTGCCGTAGTGGGCCTTGCAGGCGAGATTCTCCGCCACTTGCTCTGACACGTGAGCGTGGATCGGTGCATCGGCCGCGGCGGCCCAATTCGCGACGGTTGCCATTGATGCAGGGCTAACGGCTCGAACTGAATGAATGGCTGCACCAATCCGGTGGTTTTCCGTTGGTTCGAGCAAGTCGACACGAGCCGCCCAGTTTTCGGCGCTTGAATCGGCAAAGCGCAATTGTCCACCAGTCGGTGGTGTGTGTCCGCCTTGATCAAGGCCTCCCCGCAGGTAGAGGGTGTCGAGCAGCGTGATGCGGATGCCTGCCGCGTCGGCCGCGGAAAGCAGGGCGTGACCCATTTCGTTTGGGTCGTCGTACGGCTTTCCGTTTCGTTGGTGGTGAAGGTAGTGAAACTCGCCAACGCAGGTGATCCCAGACATCGCCATTTCAGCGAATACAGCTCGGGCGAGACGATGATAGTTGTCTGGCTCAAGTCGTTCCGCTGCTTGGTACATGAGATCACGCCAGGTCCAGAACGTGCCGCGGTCGGTCTGCGTTCGCGAACGAAGTGCTCGGTGAAACGCATGGCTGTGTGCGTTGGCCATCCCTGGGATCGTGAGCCCGGCCAATCTCTCGGCCGAGCCTTGCGGAGTTCCAATCTCCACCTTGGTGAACAGGCCGTCGATAATCTCGATGCGAACGCCGGCTTCGACTTTGGCGTCGACAAGCGCAAGGTCGCACCAGAGCGTCGTCACGAGCCGACTCTTGCCACGAACTCCGTGATGCGTGTGACGAACGCGTCGCGGTGATGGGCCTCGAACTGCTCCCAAGTTGCAAGCGTCGAAGGGTCGGTCACTTTGTCGATGAACAACACTCCGTCGAGGTGATCACACTCGTGCTGCCACGTGCCAGCAGTAAGACCCCTTTTGATCTCGTCGTGCTCGATACCATCTCGATCGAGGTAGCGAACCCGAATGTTGACGTACCGTTGCACGTTGCCTCGGAGAGGGACCGAGAGACATCCCTCGTTGACCTCAACGAGTTCGTCGTCGAGCCGCTCGATGATCGGGTTGATCGCAACGGTCAACGGAATCCGGGGCTTGTACGGATAGCGCGGGTTGTCGCCGACCTCCATTACTGCAATGCGAAACCGTTGGTCGATCTGAGTCGCGGCGAGCCCCGCACCGTTCGCGTGGCGCATCGTGTCGATTAGGTCGTCGATGAGATCTTGTATCTCGGTACTGCCAATGTCATCAATTGGCACATCATCTGCAACTACTCGAAGCGTTGGGTGGCCAATTGACAGCACGTCACGAACGGTCATTGCGCGCCGACCAATCCACCGCTCCGGGTCCACAGCATCGGGAAGAGAGGGTGGTCCATCTCAACCCCAGTGGGGATCTCAGCATCAAGGCCGTCGAATGGCGGCGATGTGGTCCACGAGCGTGGGGCATGAACCATGTCGTCGCCGAGGAAACGAACCGAAAGAACACGACGACGGTTCGGACCAGACACGCCGCCCGATCCGTGGACCGTCAACATGTTGAAGAAGACGGCATCGCCCGGTTCGAGCTCCCATCCGATCACGGGCCAGGCCTTGGGGTCAGCGGCGAAGTCTGGCATCTCGGCCAAGCTGCCGTCGGGAAACCATTTCGCTTGGTCGTCCATGAAGGTGCGCGGCATGAACCACGGTCCTCGGTGGGTGCCAGCGATGAACTCGAGGGTGGCTGACCGATCGACCGGATCGACGGGGAACCACATACTTGCGTTCTGAGCGCCGTCGACGTTGTAGTAGGGCTGGTCTTGGTGCCATGGCGTTCGTTGTTTGGTACCTGGCTCTTTGACCAATACGTGATCGTGGTAGAGCCGGGTGGTGTCTGAACCACTCAGCTCGGCGGCGATCTCGGCGGCAGGCGATTCTCGAATGAACCGCTCCATTGTCGGAAGCCTCGTCCAGTTGCAGAAGTCTTCGATGAACGCCCCATCGCCTTCGGCGCTGGCCCGCTTGGCCCGCGGTGAGAGGTCGGCGAGGTTCTCGTCAATTGCGTCACGAGCCAATGCCACCTGCTCGGGAGTGAATGCCTGACGGACACACACCGCGCCATCACGTTGATAGTCGCCCTCGATAACCCAGTCCCCCATCAGGCTGCTCCCCCTTGATCACGCATTGGAATGCGGACGCCACGTTCGTCGGCCACCTCGATCGCCCGGTCGTAGCCGGCGTCGACGTGGCGAATTACACCCATCGCAGGGTCATTGGTGAGAACTCGCTCGAGCTTCTCTGCCGCAAGGTCGGTGCCGTCAGCCACGCTGACCTGACCGGCGTGGATCGAGCGTCCGATACCAACACCACCGCCGTGATGAATGCTGACCCAAGTGGCACCTGAACAAGTGTTGACGAGACCGTTGAGTAATGGCCAGTCGGCGATGGCGTCCGATCCATCAATCATGGCTTCGGTTTCGCGATAGGGCGATGCGACAGAACCCGAGTCGAGGTGGTCACGGCCGATCACGAGAGGGGCAGACAATTCGCCCGACCTCACCATCTCGTTGAATCTCAGTCCGAGGCGATGGCGTTCGCCGTACCCGAGCCAGCAGATTCGTGCGGGCAGGCCTTGGAACGCGACCCGTTCGCCCGCAAGCTTGATCCAACGATGAAGGCCCTCGTTGTCGGGGAACTCCTCGAGCACGGCTTTGTCGGTTGCTGCGATGTCGGCGGGGTTGCCGGAGAGAGCGACCCACCGGAAGGGACCAAGTCCTTCGCAGAAGAGCGGCCGGATGTAGGCGGGGAGGAATCCCGGGTAGTCGAACGCTCGGTCGAAGCCGCCGAGCTTCGCTTCGGCCCTCAGGCTGTTGCCGTAGTCAAACACTTCCGCCCCGGCGTCCATGAAGCCAACCATCGCTTCGCAGTGCGTTGCCATCGCGCCCCGTGACCGGCGGGTGAATTCGGTTGGATCGTTCCGCTTCAATTCCTCGGCTGCATCAGCGGTGAGATCGTTTGGCATGTAGCTAAGGGGGTCATGCGCGCTGGTCTGGTCGGTGACGATGTCGGCGTCAACCCCATCGGCGAGAAGGCGGGGAAGGATGTCGGCCGCGTTGCCGAGCAGACCAACGGAGAGCGGCTTCCGACTAGCTTTCGCTTCGTGCACGCGCTTTACGGCTGAGGCGTAATCGGGTGCGATCTCGTCGAGGTAGCGATGGTCGACGCGGCGTTGCAGCATGTGCTGGTCGACATCGATTACCAGCACAACTCCGTCGTTCATCGTGACCGCGAGCGGTTGTGCGCCACCCATGCCGCCCGCACCGGCGGTGATCGTCAGTGTGCCTGCGAGGGTGCCGCCGAAGCGTTTGCGAGCGATTTCAGCGAAGCATTCGTATGTTCCCTGCAGAATCCCTTGCGTACCGATGTAGATCCACGATCCCGCGGTCATCTGGCCGTACATCGTGAGACCCTGATGCTCCAACCGACGGAACTCATCCCAGTTGGCCCAATCGGGCACAAGGTTCGAGTTGGCGATAATGGCTCGCGGCGCCCACTCGTGCGTCCGCATAACACCGACCGGCTTGCCCGACTGCACGAGCATGGTCTCGTCACGCTCCAACGTGGTGAGGGTATGAAGCATGGCTCGATAGGCATCCCACGAGCGGGCTGCCCTGCCGGTTCCCCCGTAGACCACGAGCTGGTCAGGGTTCTCCGCGACCTCAGGGTCGAGATTGTTTTGCAGCATGCGGTAGGCGGCCTCTTGCGGCCAGCCCTTGCAGGTGAGTTTGGTGCCTCGAGGGGCAGCAATATTGGTGACGGGTGTTCCGATCGGGCCAAAGGAATTACTCATGTCTTGCAGTCTGCCCTCGGAGACCCTACGATGTCAACTGCTAACATGAATTGTCAGTCAGTGACATACAGGAGAACCTACGCTATGCCAACGGCGACCACTACCGATCCGCACTCAATGACCTCAATCAATGACGAGTCCGGCGTACCCCGTTCTATAGCCAGGGTGCTCGACTTGTTCGAGGTCGTGCTGGCCGAACGCACCTGTAACCTCACGGCCGCGGCCCTGTCATCTGGCCTTACCCCCACTACAGCACTGCGCTACCTCCGAGCGCTCGAAGCACGCGGCTACCTCGACCGATCCAATTCAGGCGACTACTCCGCGGGGCCAACCTTCCTGCGGCTCGCAGCATCGGTGCGAAGTGGCACCGTCCTCGATCGACTCGCCGCCACCGCCCAACCTCACCTCGATGCTCTCGCCACGCAGACCGGCGAGTCGACGTATCTGGCAGTGAGCGACGGTCGCACTGGCACCTACATCGCCACGGCCGAAAGCCCCCGAGCGATACGCCATGTTGGCTGGATCGGCCAAAACGTCGACCTTTCCGACTCAGCTCTTGGTGCTGCGTTCGACGCGCCAGGCACTGCCGCCGCTCGGACCGGGGCAGTTGAGCCCGACATCACCGCCATAAGCATGGCCCTGCTCGACAGCAACAAGCTCGGCATCGCGGTGTCAATTGTTGGGCCACAAAATCGCTTCACCACCGAAGAATCCAAGAAGCACCACCTCGCACTCAACGAAACCGTTGATGCACTCACACGAGAACTGCGCACTAACGGAGAGGACTTCATTTCATGACCATCCAACTCGACGGGCCTGGCGTCACCATCGCCGAGGTAGCCGCCGTCGCCCGCAACTTTGAGACTGTCGAACTTACTGAGGCCGCCCTTGATCGCATGGCCGCAGCACGAGCGATTGTTGAACAACTGGCTGAAGGCGAACCAAAGTACGGCATCTCGACTGGCTTCGGTGCGCTCGCCACCGTCTCGATCCCGCCCGATCGCAGGCGGGCACTTCAGATTGCACTGATTCGATCCCATGCTGCCGGAATGGGTGCTCCCGTAGAGGAAGAGGTCGTTCGGGCAATGGTGCTGCTTCGGGCCCGAACACTCGCACTTGGCCACAGCGGCGCTCGTCCGCTGGTCGCTCAGGCGATGGTCAACGTACTCAACGCGGGCATCACGGCCATCGTGCCTGAGTACGGCTCGCTAGGTGCGAGCGGCGATCTCGCTCCCCTCGCACACGGCGCCATGGCGCTTCTCGGTGAAGGCGACGTCGTCCACAATGGGCGGGTACGCCCTGCGGCAGAAGCCCTTGCCGAAGCCGGACTCGAACCAATCGAGCTCGCGGAGAAGGAGGGTCTCGCTGTCACCAACGGGACCGATGCCATCCTCGGCATGCTGTGTCTGGCCATCGTCGACATTGAACAGTTACTGGCCCAAGCCGACATGATCACGGCGATGACGGTTGAAGGTTTGTTGGCCACCGACACCCCATTTGCCGCCGACCTTCAAGCCCTGCGACCGCAACCGGGCCAAGCCGTTTCGGCTGCCAACATCGTAGCGATGCTCGCTGACTCGCCGCTTGTTGCAAGCCACGCCAACGTCGAAGACGCACGGGTTCAAGACGCCTACTCCATTCGCTGCACCCCTTCGGTCCATGGCGCCGTCCGCGACACTCTCGAACACTGCCGTATGGTCGCCAACAACGAACTCGCATCGGCGATCGACAACCCGATGGTGCTCGCCGATGGCCGAGTCGAGTCATGTGGCAACTTCCATGGAGCCCCTCTCGGTTTCGCCGCCGACTTCCTCGCCATTGCGGTCGCCGAGATCGGCGCGATCTCCGAGCGCCGCATGGACCGCATGCTCGACAAGACACGTAGTCACGGCCTACCTCCCTTCCTCGCCGAAGAGGTCGGGGTCGACAGCGGACTCATGATCGGCCACTACACCGCAGCGGCGATGGCGTCGGAAAACAAACGCCTCGCGGCGCCAGCATCAGTCGACTCGCTTCCGACATCAGGGATGCAAGAAGACCATGTGTCCATGGCATGGCTCGCTGTCCGCAAGCTCCGCAAGGTCATCGATAACGTCAGACGCATCCTCGCTGTCGAGTATGTGTGTGCTGCGAGGGCTATCGACTACCGAGCGCCCATCGAGCCCTCGCCGGCAACCGGCGCGCTACTCGTGTTGCTCCGAACTGTTGTCGACGGCCCTGGCCCCGATCGCTATCTGGCCCCCGAGTTGACCGCGTCAGAGAACGTGCTCCGCTCGAATGCCATGGCCGAAGCGCTTGCCGCCGTCGGCGTCACCCTGCATTGATGAATACCAGGGTGATGCCGACCGCGCCTCACCCCATCACCTAATTGCGGTGAGCACCCGGCCAACTGTGTCGTGGGTCCGTCCGACGATCTCTTCGTATGCTCCAGGATCCGTCGCGCCTTCGGTGACCAGAATCAGCACCGTGGCGTTGGCCGCGTCTGGCAGCATCTCCTTGCCGGCAGGGTCGGCAAGCATTACTTCCAGACCGGCGAGCGCAGCGGCTCCTGTCTCGCCTGCGACGACTGCAGCATCAGCAAGATCTCGCATAGCTTGGCGTGCCGCGTCATCGTCAACCGACACAAACCAGTCGATGCCTGACGACAGGCGTGGCCACGCAATCATTGAGGGACGTCCGCAGTTGAGCCCGACCATGATCGAATTATGAGGTCCGGGAACATGTGCCATTTCGCCGGCAATTGCTGACTCCTGGACACAGTTCGCATCCAACGGTTCGACGCCAAGAATGGTTGGCCGCTGCGACCCAGAGCGGTAGTGGGTTATTGCGGCGGCCATGAATGCACCGACGCCCATCGGCACTACGACGAGGTCTGGATGGTCGAGGCCACTCGCATCGATGGCGTCGTCGACCTCATGAAAGATGGTTGTGTAGCCCTCAATTACCTGAGCCGGGATGGTCTCATACCCGTCCCACGAAGTATCAGAGACAACAAGACAGGTGTCGCTTGCTTCCTGGCCGGAGCGAGCAACGGCATCGTCGTAGTCGCCATCGACGATAGTGACGGTTGCCCCTTCGGCTTCCATCGCCCTGATCCGGGCCGGGGCCATCCCGGCCGGGACAAAGATCCGAGCGTCAAACCCGAGCAGGCGGGCCATGAACGACACGGCCCTGCCGTGGTTGCCGTCGGTGGCAGTGGCGAGCGTGAACGGCTTCAAATGCGCCAGCTTGGCGGCAAGTTCGTTGATGTTTCGCCACGGCTCTGGCTCTTCGCCTAAATGGGCGCACAGGGCCTGGTATGTCGCCCACGATGCGCCCAAGATCTTGAATGAGGGCAGACCCATTCGACGGGTTTCAGCTTTTATCAGTACACGACCGACGCCAAGCCGTTCGGCAAGGTCAGGGGCGTCAAGCAACAGGGTTGGCGAGTACGCCGGCATCCGACGATGAAACGCCGCAATGGCCGTTGGCGGTGATGGCCAGTCGCGATCTTCGCGCAACGGATTCTTCGTGATCTGAGCTTTCATTATTGATCCTTTGGTCAGGCGTCGCAATCGATCGCGATCTGGCCGCTAGCAAACTAGTGGCGCTCTCGGGATCGGCGAGGCACACTCGGACACTACACGAACCTCTCCGTGAGTTTCAGAAAACCGCTGAACAGGTCTGAGCCATGCGAGGTCAGTCAAGTAGCGATACAGCCGTCTAACTGAATGGAGTGGTTGTGAACCCGTCGGCAGTAGTCATCCCACAATCAGCTCATCGACGCATGCCGTGGCTCAACGGCGGAGGTTGGACCACCGAGATCATCGCTTGGCCGACCCCAGATCGCTGGGATTGGCGCCTCAGCGTGGCCGACATCCAAGAAGACGGCCCGTTCTCGGTGTTTGAAAACACCGATCGAACGATCGCCTTGCTTGAGGGGAATGGCTTTGCGCTCACCATGGACCACGGCCACATCGAGTCGGTGGCCGACCGATATTCACCGTATTCTTTCCCCGGCGATGAGGATTGCTCGTGCCGCCTGCTCGACGGGCCGGTGCAAGACCTCAACCTGATGGCGCGACGAGGCACCGTCGACCACCGCCTCGTGTTTATCGAGATCTCAGGCTCGGTCGAGCTCTCCAGCATGGTCAATGGTGAAGTGGAAATAGCAGTCGTCGTTGCCGGCCAGATGAGTCTCGGCGACCACCCGCTCAGCCGACTCGACGCTATTCGGCCAACACAAACAGGCCGTCAAATAGATGTCACGTCGCCGGAGACCGCTGTTCTCGCCGTCATCAGCATTCCGAGTTAACCTTCTGGCTCGTGACATCTCGAGCGGTAGCTCAACAGTACGAAACTTGGATGGAGTGATTGTGGACCCAAAGGTTGATGCGTACGTCGAACGTGCAGAGAATTGGCCGGACGAGATCGCCGCATTGCGGCCAGTGTTGTTGAGTTGCGGACTCACAGAGTCCATCAAGTGGGGTAAGCCCTGTTACAGCCACGACGACAGCAACATCCTGATTCTCCAAGAGATGAAGGCGTTCCTGGCGATGATGTTCTTTAAGGGTGCCCTGCTGGAAGACCCGGCCGGCGTTCTCAAATCACAGGGTCCAAACTCACGCTCGGCCATGCGCATGTGCTTCACCTCGGTCGACGACGTAACCAGGCTGACCGACGTCATCAAGGCATACATCGATGAGGCCGTCGACGTTGAAGAAGCGGGCCTCGAGGTTGGCCCCGCACCAGCGGTTGTCTTTGTCGAGGAGCTCCAGGTTCGTCTCGAAGACGACTCGGTGTTCAAAGCTGCCTTCGAGGCGCTGACTCCCGGTCGCCAACGGGAGTACAACCTTCACTTCTCTAGTGCGAAGCAGGCCAAAACCCGCGAGGCGAGAGTCGAGAAGTATGCGGCGAAGATCCTGTCCGGCAAAGGCTTCCGCGACCGCTAGTCACCCCCAAAACGAGGGTTAGCCGACGATTTCGACCAGCGTGTACTTCAGCGATGATCCGTCGGCCGGAGGGTCGGCGACTTCCTCGATCAGAACGTCAACGACGTAGCTGGTGCCTTCGACGAAGGTAAAGCCAGCGATCTCGTCGAAGAAGTTGAGGTACTCACCGTCTTTCGACTCGGCAACCTGCATGCACTTCTGCTCTGCTTCACCGATGCAGTCAACAAGGTCTGGTCCGATCCATAACCGCGTGGTGCCTGCCGCCGGGATGGACTCTTCTGTCGGGATTGAGCCGGCAGCACTCTCCCCGGCGACGTCCGAGCCGCATGCTCCAAGCGTCATCGCTACGCCGACTATCGCAACAACTACCCACGTCTTCTTCACGGTTTCCTACCTTCGGTTCAACCTACGTCGCCCCTTGGCCACGAGGTACTGATGGGTGATCAGACGTCGAACGCCGGTAATCGGTTCCCGAGTTCTCAACAATTCTTTTCACTTAGCCGGCGGCGTGCAAAACGACTGCCTCTCGGTGGTGAAAATGGTCTGCCCGTCTGAAGTTTCTTTGACGATTCGATGTCGGGTTGACGATAAGTGAAAAGACCCGACGGGGCCACGGCGACATATTTGGAGGCGAACTGTGTACCAGCGTGTCACCGAAGATCAGCACAGTCCCCGCCTTGCCCTTTGGACAGAATAGGCCACCGCGTTCAGCCAATGGGCCAACGACATCAGGGCCAACAGTCCACAACGGGAAGCTCGTCGTCTGTGTGTCGAGCGCGGTTGGGGCTGGCCCATCACGGTGCGATCCAAGAACAAAAACCAGCGGTCCGTTGAACTCAGTTACGTCGTCCAGAAAGATATGCATGTTGAGGGCGAGCGGCTCAGGAACCCCATCCTCGTGGTGATGGGTGGCGAAGTCGTAGTGCCACTGCCATTGCTCGCCGGTAAACGCTTCTTTGACGTTGACCTTGACCTGCTGGGCGTAGAGGTCGCCATCACCCAGAATCTGGTGGGCGGGCACAAGAAAACGAGGATCATTTACGAGTTGGGCGAAACGTTCGTGCCGTAGGTGGAGACCCATTGCGGTCCGGACTACACCGCTCGACTTCTCTCGCACGTTCTCCTGACAGTCTTGCTCAGTGACGTCAGCCAAGATCGCATTCAGCTCTGCAACCTCATCGAGGTCGAACAACGCCGGTACTACTAGCAGCCCATCTCGAGCGAACGTCGCGAGGTTCTCCGGGGTGAGCGCATATCGCCGGTCGGGTGACGCTGTTGTAGTCATGACGAAGTGGCAGAACGGATGAAGTGCACGCCGTCGAATCGGCTCCGAAGATCGCTCGCCCGTCCGGCTGCATCTTCGGGGTGTCCGTTGAGCCCGTCAGCGACGATGCTCGCCAGTTCTGGTATGTCGAGTGGGGTCATGCCGATTCGTGTGATCTCGGGAGTTCCGAACCGGAGGCCGGCACTCGCGTCGCCAGGAAGACCAATCGCACTGGTCAGAATATTTGCTCGGCGTAATCGTAGGGCTGCCTCGTGACCGCCACCGAACTGTGTAGCGTTCGCCGCGAGCTGGTGCGAGGTCGTGAAACCCTCACCGGTGGAGAACATGGGCACCCCGAGTCGGTCGAGTTCAGTCGCAAGCGCAATTGCGTTAGCCGCCATCGTCGCTGCGTAGTCACTTCCACAATGCAGCCAGTCAAGAAGGGTGATGGCAAGCGAGGTAGTTACGGCAACGTCGAAGTTGGCGGTCAGCCCAGGGTAGGCAATGGCGTCGATACGGGCCGCGAGGTCGTGCTCGTTGGTCAGCACAAGTCCGCCGGCAGGGCCGCCGAGGCTCTTGTATGTACTCATCGTCAGCATGTGCGCACCCTCATCGAGCGGGTTCGACCACACACCACCGGCGAACATCCCGCAGGCGTGTGCCGCATCAAAGAGGACCAAGGCACCAACCTCGTCAGCGATCGCCCGTATCTCCGCAACCGGATGGGGCAGAAGGTTGAGGCTTGTGCCGACAGTGATCAGCTTCGGTCGCACCCGCTTCGCCATTGCGGCGAGTCCATCGAGGTCGGCGCTGAACGTCTTGGCGTCGATTGGGTACTCGTGGATATCGAGGCGATACAAACCAGCGGCCCCATCGGAGCGATGGGTGACGTGTCCGCCGATTTCGGCGGGTGCAACCATTATCGAGTCGCCCGGTTCACACGTTGCCATGAACGCGTAGAGGTTCGCGAGGGCACCAGAGCCAACTCGCACCTCGGCGAACTCGGCATGGAAAACAGTTCGGGCAAGTTCGGCAGCAATTACTTCGATCTCTTCGATCGCCTCAAGGCCCATCTCGTACTTGTCGCCCGCGTGTCCGAGCGAAGCTCGCGTCGCCAATCCAGAAGCCAGGACGGCTTCGGCCCGAGGATTCATAACGTTCGATGCGGGATTGAGATTGATGCACTCGCGGTCGTGGATCTCGCGATTTCGGTCGATGAGTTCGAACACTCGATCGTCAAGGGCGGCGAGGTCGGCGAAGTCGAGTGCGTCTCGGATCGTCGCCTCGCGGGTCGACGCCGCAGAGCTCAGCCAATCTCTCGAGGCGGAAATTGCGGTGGTGGCAGTGTTGTTCACAGGGCAGATAGTGACATCGTTAGCCACTGATGAAAAGCGACGATTCGCTACGGTGGCCATAAGCTGACCTGATGATGCCGTCCACGACTCTAGAACGTCTTCGCATGCTGACCGCTATTGCGTCGAATGGCACTATTGCGGGTGCCGCCCGGTCGCTTGGATACACCGCATCTGCGGTCTCCCAACACCTGTCGTTACTTGAACGGGAAGCCGGGGTATCGCTCGTTGAACGGTCCAACCGCGGCGTCACGCTCACTTCGGCCGGAAGACTCCTCGCCGATCGATCTGGCGAGATCCTCGATCAGGTCCGAAACGCATTCGACGATGTCGGCGCGAGTATGGGTCAGTATGAGACCACGCTGGTCGTTGCTGCGTTCCCGACCGCAATCACTGGCATCCTGCTCCCGCTACGAGAACAACTCGCACCTTCGATTCGCCTACGTATCGTCGATGCCGAGTCGGAGGACGCACTGCGGTCGCTCGCCGCACGCGAGATCGACGCCGCCATTACAGATGGGTCGGCTCATCGGCTCCACGCTGGCCTGCAAACCTTCGAACGGATCCCACTTCGCACCGAGCCCGTCCGGCTCGTCACTCGCGTTGACAACACTGGCGCGACGCTTGAGTCGTTCGCCGACTCCGAATGGGTACTGAGCGGACCCGAGAGTCCAATCGGCTTCGCTATCCGTGAGCTATGCGGCAGCCTCGGCTTTGCCCCCAGTGTGATCGCCGAGACCGATGATCACCGAGTTGCGTTCGAGGTCATCCTCGCGACGGGCGCTGTCGCAGCCCTCCCGGAACTTGCGTTGTCCGAGTTGCCTGACGAAGTCACGATCGTCGAAGACGTGCAGCTTCCGTTCGCACGAAGCATTGAGTTCACGACGCGCAAATCATTGAGTCTTAATCCGGCAGTGGCGGAGCTCGCCCGGCTTCTCGCACGGGCGGCCCACCACGACAGCTGACAAAGGGCTTCTAGCTGGCGATACCCCCCTTGGACGACTTCTTGTCCTTCTTGGATTGCCGCTTCTCTTTGGCGCTCTTGGTGGCGGGAGTCTTGCTGCTCCGCCCGCCTTTGTCTTTGCTGGCCATGGTGGCCTCTCTCTTGCCTGGCTGCATGCCGGCGAGAAACCACTGTCCCACAATTCGCGCCGGCCGTGTAGCCAGTTACCCGATAGCGCCGCCATCTACCCGTAACACCAGTAACACCAGGGTCAGGTACCTCCGTAACACCGCAACACTGGGGTCAGCGTTTTGGAGCGCAGCGAGAAAAGGCGATCAACTCGAAGAGTCATGTGTCTTCACTGTCGATGGGTTTACGGGCAGGCGAGGTCCGAATCTGTGAGCAGTACCGAGAATGGCAATATCTCGGCCAATAGCTCTTGGTACTCCGCAGTTAGCTAATCATGCGCCGCCACCAGCTCGGCGCCATCGATCGACGCACCGCTCGCTTCGAGTTCTTCATACCGCCCCCGAATGTCGCTCGCCGATCCGTCGTTGATCTGCTCAGTCGGTTGCTGAGTACTGCGGCCGCTCTGTCGATCGTCTAAGCGCGTACGTATACGATTATGCGATAAACGCAAGCACGACGATTGGACCTCAATGAGTCTTGACGATTACCGCCGCGAACCACTGCTCTTCGGCCCCTCCCCGATCCACCCGCTCCCCCGACTCAGCGAAGCGCTGGGTGGCAAGGTCGAGATCTGGGCCAAGCGCGAAGACTGCAACTCGGGCATCGCATTCGGCGGCAACAAGGTCCGCAAGCTTGAGTACCTCGCCGCAGAAGCGATCGACACCGGGTGCGACACGCTCGTCTCGATTGGTGGCATCCAGTCAAACCACACCCGCCAGGTCACCGGCGTTGCCTGCCACCTCGGCCTCAGGGCCGTAACGGTGCAGGAAGGGTGGGTCGACTACAACGACATGAACTATGACAAGGTCGGCAACATCCAGCTGACTCGGATTATGGGAGGCGATGTGCGCGTCGACCCTGCCGGGTTCGACATCGGCATTCGCGACAGCTGGAAGCGTGCACTCGACTCGGTCATCGAAGCGGGCGGGAAGCCGTACCCAATTCCTGCTGGAGCGTCAGACCATCCACTTGGTGGGCTCGGGTTCGCTAACTGGGCTGTCGAGACCGAAGCACAAGAGGCCGAGCGCGGCATCTTCTTTGACAACATCATCGTGTGCACGGTTACTGGCTCAAGCCATGCGGGAATGATCGCGGGCTTCGCCTTGTCTGATAATCCGAAACGGCGAGTCATCGGTATTGACGCCTCTGGCACACTCGACCAAACAATCGAGCAGGTCAGTCGAATCGCTACCGACACCGCAGAGAAGATTGGGGTCGGGCGCCCATTGAGGGACGACGAGATCATGGTCGTGCCTGGATACGAAGGCCCCGCCTATGGCGTGCCCGATGCCGGCACCGTCGCCGCAATCCACCTTGCCGCGCGGACCGAAGGCATGCTCACCGACCCGGTCTACGAAGGCAAGTCGATGGCGGGGCTCATTGGCATGATTCGCTCAGGCGAGATTCCTGCCGGATCCAGAGTCTTGTATTGCCACCTCGGCGGCCAACCTGCCCTGCCTGCCTACGCTGGTTTTCCCGGTCTCGGCTCACCCGAGCGTGAGCTCTCTCACTAACAGCTGGCAACAAATGTCGAGGCGCGATTGTGTTCCGAGAAGCACCTGACCTGAGCGTGATTAGTTTAGGTGATACATCAGCCTTGACTAATATCATCGTATTCTGATATGTTTTAGCAATGTTGCAATCCGAAGCGTTGAACTCTCTCGAACGATTCGGGACGGCGTTGGCCGACCCGATCCGGCGGCAGATTCTGTTGCTGTTGCTCGAGGGCCCGTCGTACCCAAACGAGCTGCTGGCCGAGATCGAGACCAGTCAGCCGAATCTTTCGAACCACTTAGCGTGTCTGCGGGGATGTGGACTGGTGCAAACCGAACGCGAAGGCCGTCGTGTCCGCTACGAGCTGGCGTCTGACGCGTTGGCCCACGCGCTGAATGACCTGGTGACTGTTGACCTGAGGGTCGGCGACCACGATCATCTGGAGGCACGGCCATGATGCCCGTCTTGGCACTGACGATTTTCGGGATCATGTTTCTCGTCGTGTTCGTTGCCCGCTCGGTAATTCAGAAACGCCGCACCGGCGACACAGGGATCCGGTCCGGAGCCTTAGGGGCTGCAGTCGGCTCGATCGAGTGGTTTGCCGGGTGGGCGTTTGTCACGGCAATGCTCACCGCAATCGCCGCACCCCTGGCTGAGCTGAGCGGCCT
>RCMY010000490.1_pt1 | contig 37181 bp, 37 predicted proteins | sample 2041341 | NCBI WGS metagenome assembly RCMY01 (sample SAMN09708234, study PRJNA481090) | Marine sediment metagenome, whole genome shotgun sequencing project. | reverse complement strand
TCAAACAAAATTAATGATCTATAATCTGGCACAATTGATCGAGCGAACGGCCGACCGCTTTCCAGAAAAGGAAGCTTTTAAATGTTTGGATGATTCCATTTCGTATGCCGAACTGGATCTGAAGGCGAACCAATTGGCTTTCTGTCTTATGGAAAACGGATTGCAAAGAGGTGATCGGGTAGGTATCTTCATGAACCGTTGTCTAGATACGGCAGTTGCCGTTTACGGTGTACTGAAATCAGGGGGAGTTATGGTGGCCATGAATCCGTTCCTTCCTCTGAATAGAACGCTAATGATCATGAACGATTGCGGTATCGAGCACCTATTGACAACCCCTTCACAATCGAAAAAGATAAAAACGATTTCAAAATATGCCCCTTATTTAAAATCCATTATAGGGCTTGCAGGTAACGACGAAACTGAAAGCCTTTCTTGGCTATCGATTTTTTCAAGGTCTTTAAAAGGGTTTGAGCCTCCTCAGATTTTAGAACAGGATCTTGCATCCATTCTCTATACCTCGGGATCCACTGGAGCGCCAAAAGGGATAATGCATTCACATCACAACATTTTGGGTTTGGCCAGATTGGAGGCCGATCTGCACGGTTCCGATCACCGGGATAGGATCGGAAATTTCGCACCGCTACATTTCGACCAGTCCCTATTCGGCTATTTTTCTGGGCCTTTGGTAGGGGCAACAACCGTTATTTTTCCCGATGCGTACGTAAAGCTGCCAGCAAGCCTATCGGCATTGGTGGCCAAGGAAAAAATTACGCTCTGGTTTTCGGTACCGCTGATACTAGTTCAGGTTTTGTTACATGGGGCTATCGAAAATCAAGATTTCAGCGCCCTGCGATGGGTCCGGTTCGGGGGCGAAGTATTTCCCGTAAAGCAGTTGAGAGCATTGATGCTAAAATGGCCACATGTCAAATTCATTAATTCCTATGGACCTTCCGAACTTTTCAGGTGTACCTATTATATACTCGAAGAACCGCCTAAAACGGATGACCCCATCCCCTTGGGAACAGTCTGGGGCAACACGGAATATAAAATCCTGGATGAAAACGACGGGGAAGTAAAAAAGGGACAGCCCGGCGAACTCGTCGTAAGAACGGCCACGCTAATGATCGGCTACTGGAACGATAAAGAACGTACCGAGAATTCCCTTTTTAGGGTAAAAATGGCACCTGGTTATGATCATGTATATTATAGGACCGGCGATTTGGTCCAAGAAAACGCTAGAGGTGAACTGATGTTTCTCGGCAGGAACGATCGACAAATCAAACTCAGGGGCTACAGAATCGAGCTCGATGAGATAGAGGCCTTACTCTTGAAAAACGATGCCGTAAAAGAAGCGGCAGTGGTCATGGTACAGAAAGATGCGGACAATAGGGAAATCGAAGCCGTTGTGCGGCTCGCCTACTCTGGCGATTACAACACCGACGACCTGATACGTTTTTGCAAAAACGAACTACCCCCCTACTCGATTCCACAAAAAATTACGGTTCTAAGCGATTTCCCGCGATCGCCCACAGGAAAAATAGACCGTACCCAAATCATAAAATCACTTGAAACCGTTACCTCATGAACGATACCATCATCAGCTATATCAAAACCGAAATTTCCATGGAACCTTTGGAGGATATTGATTTGGATGAAGATTTACTGGGAAACGGCATTGTCGATTCCCTGGGAATGATGAAGCTCGTCGTTTTTCTTGAAAAAGAATTTAAAGTAAAAATAGCACCTGAGGACATGACCGTTGAGAATTTTAACACGGTACAGCGCATTTCCGAATATCTATCGAAAAAAAATTCATGAAACTAAAGCTAACACCCGGTCAGATGTCTTTATGGACGGGACAAAAGATGAATCCCGATGCGCCGTTATATAACACGGCGGCTTCTTATGATATCTCAGGGCCGATCAATGCCGTTATATTCGCAAAGGCCTTTCAGCGACTCTTGGACACCACGGATGCTTTCCTAATCCAATTTTCGGAGGAGGATGGTATACCCTATCAGTCTATAAAAGCTATTCCGGATTTTGAGCTAGAGACCATCGATCTTTCGAAAGACCCCAAAGATGCGGCTATTTCGGAATGGTTGCAAAAGCGCAGCCAAAGGCAATTAGACCTGGCCCACCAGGTTTTTGATACCGCCCTACTCAAAATCACGGAAAATAGATTCATCTGGTACCTTAATATGCACCACTTGGTCACCGATGGCGTTTCAAGAAAAATTGTGTTCAAAAGAATGGCCGGTCTATATGCCGATCTTTCAGGGGATGCAACGACAAAACCTTTAGTTGAAAGTCCATCTTATTTAGAGTATGTAAAATCTGAACTGGAACGAACAAATGTCCAAAGCGAAAAAACAGGTCATAGGTCCGCTAAAACCCTTACTTCGGAAGGTGTGCCGGTTTTCTACGGGATTGGACCTAAAACAAGGGCTACGGAGGCTACACGCGTTCCCATACTTTTGGGACCGGAACGTTCCGAAAAATTAAAAAACCTTTTAAAGCATTCCGAGCTTCGGGGTTTCACGGAACAGCATACCCTGTTCACAATTTTATCCGGCCTTATTTTCATTTATATGAACCGGGTCAGTGGCAAAAAAAACCTGACTTTGGGAGCTCCGCTACACAATCGAGTGTCGAGAAAATTTCATGATACCGTGGGTTATTTTCTTGATATCTATCCCTTGGCTACGAAAATTGAGGAGAAAGATACTTTTCGAACGCTGCTAAAACGTGTTAGGCTTGAAAACAATGAGAGCCTAAAACGTTACCTACAAGATTCGGTAGACAAAGAGGCCGATAGCAATTTTAACGTGGTTCTGAATTTCATACACACCAGTTTTTCCGATTTTAATAGCTTTAATACCACATCACAATGGATCTATACCGGTCACATCGATAGCAACCATCAAATACGATGTCATGTTATGGATTACAATTCCGATGAGGAAATCAAACTGTTTTTTGATCTGAACCACGGAACTTTTGGCCCTGAACTGATACAGAGGGTCCCTTCCCACTTTTTGAATATTTTGGATGCGATGTTGGCCGATATGGATATGGATATCGAAAAACCAAGCTTGTTAACATCGAAGGAAAGACAACTTTTTTTAAAATCGGACCGGGCATCAAATGAAACTCAAAATTGCATCGTAGCCGTTTTTGAAAAAAACGCAACCGAGAATCCGAATGCGGTTGCCTTGCAATGCGACGGAGAAACCTTCACCTACGGCGGCCTGAATAAAAAAGCCAATCAGCTGGCATGTTATCTAGTGAAAAAGGGAATTGGCACAACTGATAGGGTAGCCCTTTATTTCCATAGAAATTCCGAATATATCATCAGTCTTTTGGCGGTGCTGAAAACGGGCGCCACTTTTATTCCCATTGCTTCCGACCAAGCTTCCGAACGTATTGCCTTCATGCTATCCGATTCTGGATGTTCGATTCTTCTGACGGAAAAAAGTTTAAAGGAAAGACTTGATTTGAATGGCGTTTCCATCTTTACGCTATCCGAAATAAAAAATAGATTGTCCGAAGAAGAGACCTCCAATTTAGGCATGGCCGCAAATCCTGAAGGACTCGCTTACGTATTGTATACCTCGGGAAGTACGGGTTTCCCCAAGGGAGTCTTGATATCCCAAAAAGCCATTTCAAACTATCTGGGTTGGGCCGGAAAAGAGTATGAAATCGACGAAAAATCGGTATTCCCATTATTCACTTCCATAGGTTTTGACCTGACTTTGACTTCGACCTTTCTGCCCTTGATGAACGGAGGGCGAATCATTGTTTATAAAGAAAACACTACGGGTCCGGATATGGCGCTCTTGCAAGTAGTTGAAGATAATTTGGTAAATACCATCAAACTGACACCCTCGCATTTGGCCTTGCTACAAGGGCATGATTTAAGCTCATCCCATATTAAAACCATGATTGTCGGCGGGGAAGATTTTAGGGTGCAACTTGCAAAATCAATTTCTTCGGACTTTCCAAAAAATCTAAAAATCTTCAACGAATACGGCCCGACCGAAGCGACGATTGGCTGCATCGTCAGTGAGTTCGATTCCGAGATACATACCGAAAAGTCAGTGCCCATCGGAAAACCGATTGCCAATATGCAGGGGTATGTTCTTGATAGCCATCAAAATCTTGTTCCGCAAGGCGTTATCGGCGAACTGTACCTGAGCGGCGCAGGGCTAGCGAAAGGTTATGCCAATGCCGACGAGTTGACAGCGATAAAATTCGTGGACCATCCTTTTTCTAAAAATTCAAAAATGTACCGCACCGGAGACCTGGCCCGAATAAACGCCGCTGGCGATTTTGAATATCTAGGCCGTATCGATGACCAGGTGAAGCTTCGAGGCCACCGTATCGAACTATCGGATATAGAAGCCAACCTCGCCGCGCATCCCGAAATACAAAATTGTGCGGTGGTATTGGTAACAGATAATACGCGTATTCCTGAAAACGAAGTGGTCAACTGTGTCCAATGCGGACTCCCCTCCAACTATCCCGCCATCGAGTTTAATGAATTGGGTATCTGTCAGCTCTGTACCGCGTTCTCGAACTACGAGGATAAGGTAAAACGCTATTTCAAGAACGACCAAGAACTAGTTCAGATATTGACCTCAAAGCGGAGCGAAAATCCGAATTATGACTGTATCTCCCTTTTAAGCGGCGGCAAAGATAGCACTTATGTTTTGGGACGCCTTATCGATATGGGGCTGCAGGTCTTGGCCTTTACGATGGATAATGGCTATATCTCCGATCAGGCCAAAGCGAACATCGACCGCATCGTCACCCAATTGGGCGTTGACCATGTATACGGCGAGACACCGCATATGAACGAAATTTTTGTCGACAGCTTGCATCGCCACCATAACGTTTGCAACGGTTGTTTTAAAACTATCTATACGCTTAGTACGCAAATCGCGCTGGAAAAGGAAATTCCCTTTATCGTAACCGGACTTTCAAGAGGCCAATTTTTCGAGACCCGTTTGACCGAGGAACTTTTTTGGGACGACCAATTGGATACTACAAAAATAGACGACACAATTCTCCAAGCACGAAAACTCTATCACCGCGAAGCCGATGCCGTAAAAAAGCTTTTAGATGTTTCCGTGTTCGAGGATGATGCCGTTTTCGAGAAAGTCCAGTTCGTCGATTTTTACCGATACAGCGATGTAAGCCTTGAAGAACTATTGGTCTATCTAAATGATAAAATAGGATGGGTTCGGCCGACCGATACTGGGCGTTCCACCAATTGCCTTATCAATCAGGTCGGTATATATGTACATAAAAAGGAAGACGGCTATAGCAATTATGCGTTTCCCTATTCTTGGGATGTTCGGTTGGGCCATAAGACCCGAGATGAAAGTTTGGAGGAGATCAATGAAGCCATCGACGAAATCGAGGTAAAGCGTATAATGGAAGAGATAGGTTATGAAAGATCGGAGGCCGACCAACAACCGTCGGAAAAATTGGTGGCCTACTTCACGGGCAATCCAGATGCTTCGGTGAAGGACCTACAGCAATATCTTGCCAACAAATTACCCCCTTACATGGTTCCAACGCTTTTCAAGCATATGAACGAAATACCTTTGACCAAAAATGGCAAGGTTGACAAAAAAGTTCTTGAAAACTTCAATAGCGTGCAACTGTCGATGGACACGCCCTACACCGCACCGAGAAACGAAATTGAAGAACTACTGGAAGGGGTTTGGAAAGAAGTGTTGCAACTTAAAAAAGTGGGCGTACATGACGATTTTATCGCCTTAGGCGGACATTCCCTGGCCGCCATACGGGTCACGGCGCGAATCAACGAGAAAATTGAGGTCGATTTTCCGTTGAACAAGATATTCGAACGGCCCACAATAGCAGAATATGCTACTTTTATCGAAGAAACCTTGACCGAGCTTTTAAAAGTGTAAAACCGATGCTGATCGTGCTACGTAAGTAGATTGAATGACATGAACGAAAATTTATGTAAAGGCTTGAAGCCGTTCGCGATAAAATACATGGCCTTGCTCATGGGCATTTGCTATTTGGCGAACCCCATGCACCAACAGATCGGTACGGTCTTTCATGAAATTTCACATCTGTTGGAAGCTCCGGAAGCCATCCTATCCCATTCCCAGCAGGCCGACCATGACCACGGCACACATGAGAATGGCGAACACCGTTTGGCGAGCACCGACCACCAGCATGTTCTGCTCGATTTGATGGTTTCCATTTTCGATGCATCCGATGAGCAAAATTCCGATGACGATACGGCACTCATACTTATAAAATGGGATAAACATATCAGTTCGCAACACATTATCCTACCGAAAATATTCTCTTTCAATACTGCCCAAAATATCAATGCGGTGGAACAAAAAGTCAAAATAGGCTTTTTGGCCCATCCTGAAGAACCTCCGCAGATAGTATCTACCTAGTCGGAAGTACATCTCAAAAAAAATCATATCCAACGAAGCCTTTCAGACATACACTTTTCTGAACGGAAAGTTCGGCATGGTTTCCATCGAAAAAATACACAAAAATGAAAAAAAACCTACTCATCATATTCATAATTATCGCTTCTGGTGGCCTTCACGCTCATGAACTCAGCGGTACTATAATCTCTGAAAACGGCAAAGCTCTCCCAGATGTCGGGGTGTACAATAAGACCACCAGTGGGTATACCTATACCAACGTCTCAGGCTATTTTGAGCTCGATGATATTTCCGTCGGGGATGTCATTCGATTCTATAGCCTCGGGTATAAGACCCAACAAGTGACAGTTGCGGAAGACCAACTGGACGGTACGGTCAATATTACCATGATCGAATCGGCGGTGTCCCTTGATCAGGTGGTCTTGGTCTCCAAGGTAAATGCCATGAGCAACTTCGTCAACGTCGATATCAAGACCAATCCCGTAAAATCGTCGCAGGAAATTTTGCGGAAAGTGCCGGGACTGATCATCGGTCAACATGCCGGTGGAGGAAAGGCCGAACAGATATTTTTGCGCGGCTTCGATATCGACCATGGTACCGATATCGCCATCAATGTCGATGGATTACCCGTAAATATGGCATCCCACGCGCACGGACAGGGTTACGCAGATATGCACTTTATCATTCCCGAAACTATCGATAACATCGATTTTGGAAAAGGTCCCTACTATGCTTCAAAAGGTAATTTCAACACTGCAGGTTATATAGATTTGAAATTACGGAAACAAATCGACAAAAACTCGATATCGTTGGAAGCGGGCCAGTTCAATACCTTACGAACCATGGGCATGTTCAAGATAATCGAAAGCGATTATAGCAATGCCTACGTCGCTTCAGAGCTTGTACTTACAGACGGTCCGTTCGAAGCGTCCCAGAATTTTAACCGAATTAATCTAATGGGGCGCTATAATTACAGCAATCGCATAGACCAAGACCTGACCCTTACGATGTCACACTTTCAAAGCAAATGGGACGCATCGGGTCAGATTCCACAACGGGCCATTGACCAGGGACTGATTGATAGGTTCGGTGCCATCGACGACACCGAGGGTGGAAAGACGAGCCGGTCAAACTTTTTGATTAACCACACCAACCAGCTCGACGAGCATTCGAGTGTCAAATCGAAAGCGTACATCTCAAAATACGATTTCGAACTGTTCTCGAACTTCACCTTCTTTTTAGAAGATCCCGTAAACGGCGATCAAATACGCCAGTACGAAGACCGTACCATTATCGGCGCCGAAACAATTTATGAACATTCGATTCACGTGGGCGACCACGACTCCCAATTGAAATATGAGGCCGGTATCGGTTTCAGGTATGACGATGTCAACGACGTACAGCTTTCTCGCACCGCCAACCGTCAGACCTTATTGGAACGCTTGGCTTACGGAAACGTTGACGAGGTTAACGGCTATGGGTTTTTCGACATGACCTATAAAAAGAACAAATGGACCATCAACCCCGGTTTGCGACTGGATTATTTCAAGTTCGATTACGTCAATTTGTTGATGGAAACCTATGACGATAAAAGTCAGGACAAACTATTTCTCGGACCCAAACTGAATGTAATCTTTGCTCCGAGTCCCGATGTTCAGCTGTTTGCCAAAACCGGCATCGGTTTCCACTCCAACGATACGAGAGTAGTTATAGCGGATACCGGTGAAGATATTTTGCCACTCGCCTTTGGCGCAGATGTGGGCACCCTTTTGAAACCCACCGACAGATTGGTCATCAATGCCGCGCTGTGGACACTCTTTTTGCAACAGGAATTTGTCTACGTCGGGGATGCAGGTATCGTCGAACCCAGTGGGAAAACAAGACGCTACGGGGTAGACTTGGGCATGCGCTATCAGTTGACCGATGGATTGTACGCCAATGGTGACATCAACTATACCCATGCCAGAAGTATAGAAGAGCCTGAAGGAGAAAACTATATTCCCCTTGCGCCCAATCTGACTTCCTCTGCGGGACTATCCTTCCGGGATATCGATAATTTTTCAGGCGGAATCAGCTATCGCTATGTCAAGGACAGACCGGCCAATGAGGATAATTCCATCACAGCCGAAGGCTATTTCGTAACCGACTTGAACCTCAACTATTCCTTAAAAAACTGGACCTTGGGAATTATCGTCGAAAACCTGTTCGACACCGAATGGAACGAGACCCAGTTCGCGACTGAAAGCCGGTTATTCAACGAGCCGCAATCCTTCGAAGAAATCCATTTTACGCCCGGTATCCCTTTTTATTTGAGAGGGAAGCTGTCGGTTACCTTTTAGGGAATTGATAGAAGATAAATGGTGTTGAACGTAAAACTTGTGCGATGTCCTATGCCCATAAGTCCTCTATTTTTAGAGAAATACTTGATCAATAAGTGTACGCCTGAACAGACCAGATTATTCCATGAACTCCTAATCAATAACTCTGAAACCATAACTATCACACGCATCCTATTTTCGCTTCCAGTGCTGCCTATTCCCCATTTCGTACTTCGTATTTTTAATTTCCCATTCCGCACCTCGTACTTCCCATTTTTTATTTCGCATTTCGTATTTCATACTTCGTACCTCAATTAGCCCTATCTTCGCCGCTTATTCGAAAAAATGACATTCAAAGATTTAGGGTTGGCTGAGCCCATATTGAAAGCGGTCGAAAAAGAAGGCTATACGACCCCGACCCCGATACAGGAAAAAGCCATTCCCATTTTACTTAAAGGAAAAGATTTGCTCGGTGTGGCACAGACCGGCACCGGAAAGACTGCCGCTTTCGGAATTCCCATCCTCCATCATCTATACAATGCCCAAAACGGACATTCGGGAAAACGACGGATAAAAGCCTTAGTGGTCACTCCTACCCGTGAGCTTGCCATACAAATCGGGGAAAGTTTTACCGCATATGGCCGTTACACGGGCCTCAAAACAACTGTTATTTTCGGAGGCGTTAAGCAAGGCAGTCAGACTCGGGCCCTGCAAAGTGGCGTAGATATTCTCGTCGCTACACCCGGAAGGTTGCTGGACCTTATGAATCAGGGCTTTATTTCGTTTCGTGACTTGGAATTCGCCGTACTGGACGAGGCCGACCAGATGCTCGATATGGGCTTTATACACGACATCAAAAAAATTATCGCCAAACTGCCACCCAAACGGCAGTCCCTTTTCTTTTCGGCTACCATGCCGAAATCTATCGTAGAATTGTCCCGGAAAATTTTGGGCGATTTCGAGCAGGTGACCATCAAGCCCGAACAGGCTACTGCCGAAAAAGTGGAACAGGGCGTATACTTCGTCAGCAAGCAGAACAAGCCCAAATTGTTGGCACATATTGTAAAGGAAAGACCTAACGATTCCGTTTTGGTATTTTCCCGCACCAAGCACGGTGCCAATAAAATCGTGAAGAAATTGGCACAGGCCGATATCCGTTCCGCCGCCATTCACGGTAACAAGTCACAGGCCGCGAGGCAGAAGGCGCTGGGAGCATTTAAGGAAGGAAAACTGCGGATATTGATCGCCACCGATATCGCCGCCAGGGGAATCGATGTAGAAGAGTTGAACTTGGTCATCAATTACGACCTTCCTAACGTTTCCGAAACCTATGTGCACCGGATTGGCCGTACGGGCCGGGCCGACGCCAGTGGAATCGCATTGTCTTTTTGCGATAAAGAGGAAAGACCGTATTTGAGGGATATCGAAAAACTGATCAAACAAGAGGTTCCGCGTATGCCCGAGCATCAGTTCGTCGATGGTGAAGACGACTCCGAAACGCAGACGGAACAGCCACGACGCAAAAACAACCCTGACCGCAACCGCTCTCGCAACCGCAACAGCTCGGGCAGTTCTAATTACCGTGGCGGTGGTAACAAAAATCGCAGCGGCAATAATCGTAACAAATCGCGGGGGAGGGATTGAAATGGTATGATTTTCAAACCATTCGAAGTCGCCCGAACAGGCTTTCTTTATACGATTTGCTAAGGGGGACGACTTTTCTGCCGATTTCCAAATGGCCGCCCGCAACGACATCCAGTTTTGCGATGTTGACCATGTAGGATCGGTGTACCCGTATAAATTTGGATGCCGGCAGCTTTTCTTCCATAGTTTTTAGCGTGCTTGCAAGTAGATAGGCCGCGGTACCAGTTTTTATCGTGCAGTAATTCCGGTCGGCTTCGATGTATAGAATATCTTCCAGCAATAACTTTTCCATCTTCCCGTTGTGCCTAACAAAAATTCGATCGTTCATGAGTTTGATCTGGGCAAGGTTTGTTAGAAAAGGCTTGGTCTCCTTTAATTGTCCGACTACTAAAGCTATGGTGCGTTGCAGATTCAATTTGTTGAAAGGCTTGGTGATAAAAGCCCAGGGATGGGTCTCCTTCGCATGCGAAAAGGTAGCCTCGTCACTGTTGGCGGTCAAATAAATTATGGGAATATCCTTTTCGTCTTGAATCGCCGAAGCGGTTTCTATACCGTTTATCTTTCCTTTTAGCTTGATGTCCATCAATATTATATCGGGCGTATTCGCCAAGGCATGGGCAATGGCCTCCTCCCCGCGCGATTCTATTCCAGTGACCTCATAGCCCAATTGGGACAGTTGCAACGACAGATTGGCCCCGATGATCATATCATCTTCAACGATCAATATCCGTATAACATCATCCTGCATCATGCCGCTTTTTTGGATTGAAATTGAATGGATACCGAGGTGCCTTGATGGGTATTGAGCACAACTTTGCCGTCCAGTTGTTGGGTTAATAACGCCACCAGTTGAGTACCGAATCCGATATCGCGCATTTCTTTTTTCATCGCCATACCCACTCCGTTATCAGTGACCTCCAATTGAAAAACACATCCCTTTTTTTCAAGACTTATCTTAACTTTACCGTTTCTTTTATCGGGAAATGCATATTTTAAAGCATTCGTCAAAAGTTCATTGACAATCAATCCTATCGGAATCGCCATATCGACACCTAGTTCACAAGCATCCATAGCAATATCGATGGAAATCCGTTTTTCCATCCCGTAGGCGTCGACAATATAATCGGCCAAATTTTCAAAATAATCCTTCATTTCTACGGCCGCAAGGTTCTTGCCCATATACAGTTTTTGATGGATTATGCCCATGCTCTGCACGCGATGCCGGCTTTCGGCCATGGCGTTGAGCACATCATGGTCGCGAATCTGCGCGGACTGTAGCGATAACAGACTTGAAACTACCTCAAGGTTATTCTTGACCCTATGATGTATCTCTTTCAGCAAGAACTCTTTTTCTTTATTCTGTTTTTGGAGCAATCGGTTCTTTTTCCGATTGTTCGAAATGGCCTTATAGGCCAGAAGTAGCAGAAGAAACAACAGCACCGCTATAACGATAATCTGAGTCTGCCTTGCTTTTTGCTTATGGATCAGGTCTTCCTGAAGTAATATGGTACCTTCTTTATCGGCTACATTGAATTCGGTGCGGATCAAAGAAGTGCGTTGGTCCGACTCAGCGGTAAAAATCCGGTTTTTCAAGGTGTCATATTCGGCGAAGGCATGATAGGCATTCTGGTACTCGTGATTGCCGGCATAGGCCTTTCCCAAAGCCTCGTACGCTTGGCTTAGATAATATTCGTCCCCAAAATCATCGGTGGCGATATGAATGCATTTCAATAGACTTTCTGTTGCCAGATCATATTTCCCCTGTAAGTTCTGCAATTTTCCGATGGACAACCAAGAGCGCATCACCATAAAGTTATTTTGCAGCAGTTCAGCATATTTTACGGCATTCAGGCCTGCCTCATCCGCCTTGTCGTGAGCCCCGGAATAAGCGTAAAGATCCACCAAAGAAATGTAGACATCGCTCAAATTGTTATAAAAACCATAGCGCTCGCCGATAATCTGGGCATGTTCATAGTATTTCCGTGCGTTTTGATAGTCCTTAAGTCCCAAATAATTGTTCCCTACAACGTAAAGCGTAAAATCATAGTCGAGATCGGTCATGCCTATTTCCTCAAAGATAGCCACCGATTTGAGTCCGTATTCCAGTCCAGCATCAAATTTGGACTGTTTCCAAAATAGGTTGCTCAAATCGCTATAGGCCAATGCAATAGTCTTCAAATCACCTAACTTTTTACCCAGTTCAAGGGATATCAACGCATAATCGGCGGCCTTTCCGATTTGTCCCCTACGTTCATACACATAGCCGAGTTGAGTGTTCAAGAAAGCAAGGTCTATTTCACAGACTTTATTGTAGGCATCCAAAAGCACGGTTTGGGCACTGTCCAGTTTTTCCATCCGAAGAAGAATGGAAGCTTGGGTAATCTGGAACCTTCCCTGCCACAGCGTATTCTTCTTGGTGGCGGTCAATTGCAATCCCTTTTTCGTAAACTCCAAAGCTTTAGTAAGGTTTCGGGTATGCCAATAATAGGCCAGGTCGTTAAGCATGGAAAATTGAAGGGAATCAAGTTTTACCTTAGGATAGCCTTCTTCAAGTTGATTAAGATAGGAAGCACCGAAATTATCGGTCTCTACGAACACTTTCTTGTAAGGTTTTTCGCTGTCCAAGTCGAAAATTTGGGCAAAAGCTACGCTACAATACAGAAGGGAAAAGATTAAAAGGCAAACGGCTTTCGAACAAAAGCTCATTAGTTCTCGGATTGGTTGTTGGCCGGGGGAAGAACGTATTTTTTAAATGTACAATATTTTTCCCATCCGATGTCCGATAAATAAAAAAGAATGTTCGGACAGTAAATTGATGCGTTCGTCCTGAATAGGGGTATAAACTCAATAAAATCAATTCTTTTCGTTGAAGATTCCGCTTAAACATTGAATCCGGTACGAACCAAACCTGTTACCATGAAGAAGTCGGTCTTGCTTTCTATACTGGCCTTATTGCTTCTCTTGGTCTATTGCATAGATCCTGGACGAAAAAAAGAGGTTGCGATCAATACCATGACGACCCAACAACAGTTGAAAACGGCCAGTGAGAACTATTTGAAAGTCTGGAGCGATATGGATACGACTTTGATTCAAACGATAGCGATACGGAATATGGTGCGAAACGTCAACGGAAAAATCGTTTCGAGCAACCCATCCGGACTGAAGAAGAGCCTCGAATACTGGCATACCGCTATCCCCGATTTTAAGGTCAGCCCGCGCGAAATAATCGTGGTCGGGAACAGAACCTATACCAACTGGACCTGTACCGGTACCCATACGGGAATGTTAGGAGATACCCCGCCAACTGGAAAAAAGAGTGTTATAGAGGGCTTTAGCATCCTCACCTTTGACGACCAGGGAAAACTCGTTCACGAGAATGCCTATTACGATTTGTTGGGCGTTATGAAGGATTGGGGGTATACGATCGCATCGCCGGTAATGGATTGATTAGTAGTCAGTTATTGAAATTATTTATTTTCTAAACTAATAAGCTCCTAAACTTTTTGAACTTGAACTTGAATTAATAACCAATAAATCAAATACCATGAGAACTCTAAAAATGACGCTGCTTTTAGGTAGCATCCTTTTATTAACACCGATGCTAACCAGCGCACAAGAATCAGAAGTTGGCGTTACGTTGGAGTTCGACAATGCAACATCTGCCAATACACTTGTACAGAACTATGTAAAAGCCTTACAAGCCGGAGATGTAGCTACCATGAATGCCCAACTGGCTGACAACGCCATGGTTTATGGGCTGGGGGGCGGTTTGGATTCGTTAAATGTCGCGGAACATAACGAGTACTTCACCAAAAGTAATTCCACATACAATCATGTCATAACCCAAGACCTTTACTTGCCCGTAAAAGTGACCAATAACTGGAACGAAGGGGAATGGGTCTTGGCTTGGGGCACCAATACTATTACCAACAAGAAAACAGGAAAAAGCACGACTATTCCCTATCATACCGTCAACCTGGTACTCAACGGCAAAATAATCATGACGCGTTATTTCTATGATATGCTTAATATCATAGAATCACAGGGATACAAGTTTGTACCACCAGCTGAATAATCAACTTATAAAACCTTTAAAACCACATAAAAATGAAAACACAAAAATTAAAACTTCTGATTCCAACACTACTATTGACTTTATTCGTCTTTGGCCAGGCACAAGAGACCAAAAACCAGGCTTTCTACATTCACGAAGACAAAGTGAAACCATCTATGACACAGGAATATGAAAAAGTATCCAAAGAATTTGCCGAAGCTTGCAAAGAACACAAGCTGCAAGATTTAAGCTGGGTATCGGCATCTACCTCTACGGGAAGGTACCTGAGTATATCTCCCATGGAAAAATTTGCGGATCTGGATCAGAATTATTTCGCGCCGCTTTCCGAAAAAATGGGCGAGGAAGCTTTTCGCGATATGTTTAAACGCTTCGATGAATGCTATGATACACATGGCGACTACATCGTATACCTGAACAATGAACTCACCTACATGCCGGAAGGGGCAACAAGCATTCCCGAAAATGAAACGTACAGAAAGTGGCATTTTTTGTATGTGGCACCAAATAACATACAAAAGCTGAAAGGCAAAATGAAAGAATTGAAAGCGCTTTATACAAAAAAAGGAGCCAAGGAACATTACCGGATTTTTCATAATGGTTTCGGAAACATGGGCGATTACTATGTCGCCGTCGTTGCGGCAAAAGATGCCGAGGACTATGCCAAAAAATCAAAAGAAAATGACGATTTGTTGGGCGAGGAAGGTAAAAAACTGTTCAGTGAGATGTTTGACTACGTACTGAAATACGAGGTGGAAACCGGTAAAATGCATCCTGAATTGGCTTACTCACCATCCAACTAAATTTTTAAAAAATTTCAGATAGCAAACAGGCCGGCCGGCAATTTTGGGGGAAATTGAATGGTGGTATTCAAAGGTAGGTTTTCAGAATTAGTTTTTTAAATGGAACATCGATCAAACGTTGACCATCATCCGGCAGGCCTGTTTTTAAAAAAATGGCACTTGAAACAACAACCAAATGAACACAATGAAAACAGTAGGCATCATAGGTGGTGCGGGCTTTATAGGAAGCCATACCACCAAACGATTTTTAGATGAAGGTTTTAAGGGAAAAGTATCGGCGACCGATATTGCAAAGAAAGAGAAATATGAACATTTAAAGAATTTGGCGCAAGCCGAAAATCTAGAGATCGCCCAACTCAATGTGATCGACAAAGCTGCATTAAAGGATTTCGTAAGGGATTGTGAAATCGTGGTCCATGGCGGCACTCCTTTTCAGCTGGACGTTAAAAATCCACAAACCGAGTTACTTGATCCGACCGTAAAAGGAACGGAAAATTTCTTGGAAATCATCAGCGGAACACCGACCATTGAAAAAGTGGTATTCATAGCCTCGGTGGCGGCTTGGAACACCAATTTTCCCATGATGCCGGATGGAAAAAGCGGTACGGATACTTTTGATGAAACGGATACGCGTTTCACCAGCCCCCAAAGCCATCCCTACGCACAGGCCAAATTCATCGCGAACCAGACGGTGGAAAAATTCATAAATGACCATCCGGACCTGCCTTTTGAAATCACTTCGGTATCGCCGGTGGCGGTAATGGGCAAATCACTGTCCGACCGGGAAGATTCTACCTCAACGGGCTTACAATTTTTGATCAAGAACAAGATCGCCCCAAACGACTTTGTCCAAATGCTATATGATAATGATGTTCCTTTTGCCATGGTTGACGTACAAGATGTGGCACAGGCTATATTTAATGCAGCAACCACAAAAGGACTGCACGGCAAGGATTATCTGCTTTCCAGCGAAACCTATACGGTTTCGGACATGAACGCCATGCTCAACCAAAAAGCACCTAAAGAAAACCCAAGGATTGTTTATAAAAACGATTTGGCAAAAGCCGATTTGGGCGCTTATTTCAGACCTGTAAAGGAAACTCTGAACAATTACATGCCTGCTGACCAGGCAAGTACTAACTAAATTTTAATTCCTATGAAAACAGCACTTATCACTGGAACGAGCAAAGGCATCGGTCTTGAAACGGCCCTTACTTTCGGGCGTGCGGGCTACAAAGTTTTCGCTACAATGCGAAACCCGGATATGGTTAAAGAATTCAGACAAAAAATTGCTGACGAGTCTTTAGATATAAGTATTTATGCTATGGATGTAGACTCCGATGAATCGGTTAAACAAGGTATAGAGGCCATACTCCATGATATCGATACCCTTGACGTACTGGTAAACAATGCCGGCATTGAGCGCCACGGTTCCGTGGAAGAATTGACTATGGCCGACTTTAAAGCGATTATGGAAACCAATTATTTTGGGGTGCTTCGGTGTATTAAAGGCGTATTGGCACCAATGCGAAAAAATCAAAAAGGCTGCATTATTAACGTTGCCTCCGTTGCCGGGAAAATCTCGAACAGCCCCTTGGGAGGTTATGCGGCGAGCAAATTTGCCCTTGAAGCGATAAGTGAGGCCCTGGCACAAGAAGTAAAGCCATTCAATATAAAGGTAGCCATTGTAGAACCGGGAATTATTGACACCCAAATGTCCAATAATATCAGCGTAGATGGCAAATCCATTTACCCACACTCAAAACGTCTTGCCGGTCTATTCGCCGCTTCCCTTAAAACACCCACTCCCCCGTCTCTGGTCGCCGAAAAGATTCTGGAAATCGCCGAAGGTGGAACGTGGAAGTTACGACATCCCGTAGGACCGGATGCACAACCCTTTCTGGACTGGCGCGCATCAATGACGGATGAGGAATGGGTGGATTGGAATGCGGCAAATGATGCCGATTGGTACGAGGCGGTACAAAACACCTTCGGCCTGAATGCCAGACAGGAGGAACAACCTGTGAAATTATAATTATAGGAAAATAATAAATAAGTATTCAAACCAAAAATAAATAAGATGAAAACAAAAATTACGCTCTATGTACTCGCTTTTTTAAGCATCACAGCCGTTTTCGGCCAAAAGAAAACCAACGGTAATGTTTATATAGAACATCCGGCCATCCAAGTGGTGGACGAGTTCGTCAAAGCTTCCGTGGCCGGCGATACCACCAAAATGGCCAGCTATTTGACCGAAGATTTCAAAGGCTATTGGGGTACCTCCAACGTGCCTGACGATGACGGAATGGACAAAGCTGCCTTCGTTAAAAACCAAATGCAATATTTTAATCGGTTGGATTATTTTTCCGTAACTCCCTTTCCGGGCTCTTATTCCGATGCCATCGAGTACAAAAAAGACAATAAAGAGGATGAAGTATGGGTGCAGACCTGGACGCAATTAAAAGGAGTCGACAAACAAACCGGTGTTAAAATAGATGCGGCCGCCCACCGATTGTATACGCTTACTAAAAATGATAAAATCAAAACCGTCATAACTTATAGTAATGAAGGGGTAATCGATGAAATACGCGCCAGCTTTGGCGATAGAACCAACGGCACCATCTACAACCATCACGATAACATCAACACCGTCAGGAAGATGGTCTATGCCTTTGAAAAAGGCGATTTAGAGAAAGCGTACAGCTATTATGATGAAGAAGCCCGTTTTGGCAATCTGAACTCGTTCAAGACCCGGGGGATTTCTTTGACCGAGCAAAAAGCGCTCGACAAAAAAATCTTCGAACAATTTGAGATAAAAAATATCGAGATGTCCGGCTATCCCGATTACCTAGAATATGAGATGGACAATGGTCGGGTGGTACAATCGTGGTGGAATTTTCACCTCATCCGAAAATCGGATAAAATGGAAATCGAACTCCCCGTTTTTTATATCAATGATTTTAATGAAGAAGGAAAAATTGTCCGTGAGGCCGCTTACTACAACGAGAAACTGTTGGAGCAGCCGGCAACAGTAGCCAGTAAGTAACCGAATAACGCTAACCTGTTATTCCTTAAACCCATCCAAGCAGTAAAATCAATTATATACGGGTCGAATATTTTTAAATCTTTTGTAAACCTAATCCTATTATTATGAAAACAACAATTGATTATGCGGGGAAATTTATGAAAGCAATGCTGCTTTTTGTTTTTATTTTTAGTTTCAAACTGAATGCCCAAGATGACGAAAACAAGGGCATAAGCATGTATCAGTACAGACATGTGCCGCCCGATCAAATGGAAGAATTCATTTCTAGGGAAACCAAGTATTGGAGCAAAGTTGCAGAAAATGCAATATCAAAAGGCAACTTGACATTTTGGGGATTGTTCCAGAAAGTAGGTGGATTTGACGAGCCCAACTCACCCAATATCTTGTTCATCAACACTTATAAGGACATTGACACAGGGGGGAGCATCTGGGACCCTTCCGAAGTTTGGCCTGACGTGCCTATGGAAAAAATGGAAACCTTTTCCATGGGCAAGGTAATGCATAACCTATTCGTAAAACCGGCTGTCTGGGCGGAGGCAAACAATGTGGTACCGGAAAACGACTTTAAATTTGTCAAAATGATTTATCACAATGCCTCTAATCCGAGTAATTTGATTGCTCTTGAAGACAAATATTGGAATCCTTTTATTCAATCATCCATGGATAGTGGTAAAACCACACAGAAGGCCTGGGGAAATGGGATTATACTGTCACCTACCGGGCCTGAAATGAAGGCCAACACCATTTCCTATGATATTTATTCCAGCTTAAAGGAAGCACTGGATCCAACCTGGGATCAGAGTACGGTATTTCCAATGGACGGCCTATCCGAAATTACGGCACTGGAGATTGACCAGCGGACCAGCTTTGTCTATAGAATAGTAAAAGTGGTAACTCCACCGGAGCAGTAGCATGGTTTCCACATAGCTTTCTAGGTTGTGGCCCATAAAAGGATATACACGTATTCATATTTTGTCAATATGTGATACACTTCTTAGCGTATAGCAAATGCAAAATAAGTGTGCAACGTCGCAAAAAAACTAATAAATTAAAACTCTAAAGTCATGAAAATTTTAAAAAAAATGATCTTAAAATCAGGTATAATAACAACAGTTATTCTTCTCATGCTCCTGACAGTTTCAGTGGAAGCATGGGGGCAAGACCCAACAGTGGTAGATGCCAAACATTACACAGTAGAATTCGAGAATGATCAAGTTCGTGTGTTACGTATCAGTTACGCTCCCGGTGAAGAATCAGTTATGCACGAACATCCCAATGGCGTTGCCGTATTTCTTACTGATGCAAATACAGAAATGAAGATAGGCGATGGCACCACAATACAGGACATAAGAAAATCCGGTGACGCAATTTGGGCACCAGCCGGAAAGCATTTACCCAAAGACATTGGGGACAACAAATCAGAACTTATTCTTGTGGAGTTGAAGTCGCAACCGAAATAGAACAAATAATAGTAACTCAAACATTAAAAGAAAAATCATGAAAAAACTTATTCTATTGGGACTTGCAACAGTTGTTTTTACCGCTTGCCAAGAAAAGACAGCAACCCGTTACACGCAGCAATCTCCGGAAATTGACGCTTTTAAATCTATCATTAAAAGTTATAATGATCAAGATTGGGAGGGCATGACCGTTCACTATGCCGATACGGCAAAAACATACAATAATAGTTCAGACATTGGTCTTTCCCTTGCTGATATGGTGGAATACCACAAACAGAGTTTGACCAACCTTTCAAATCGCGGTTTTTTAGATAAAGACCAAGAATATGAAATGGTAGTGACCGACGAAGGTGATACCTGGGTCAACTTTTGGGGCGATTGGGAAGGAACCCTTAAGGCCAACGGTAACAAAATCAAAATTCCAATTCATTTGACGGGGCAATTCAAAGATGGCAAAATTGTACGTACTAGTGGAAATTGGGACAACGCCCCAATGGTTTTAGCACTGCAAGAAATTGAGACCAACAATAACATGTCCGCAGATGCAAAAGCTATTCAAACCTCTATTGATAATGTTATGAAAGCTTGGAACACCAATAATAAGGATTTGATGTATGCCAATATGATAGGCAATATCATCAGAACAGCAAATGGGGCTACCATTGCTAAGAAACAATCTGATTATGGTGATTTTATGGATATCTACCATAGTGCCTTTCCCGACTTCAAAGTAACCTTGGATAATATTAAAATAGATGGTAGTACGGCATTTCTAAATTGGACATGCACTGGTACCAATAAAGGAGAATTCATGGGAAATCCACCGACCAATAAAAAAATTGAGACACATGGATTTAGCATTTGGAAATTTGATGCCGAAGGTAAAGCCACACGGGAAGATGCCTATTACGATAATCTTGTGGTATACGAACAATTAGGATATAATATGCCTACTCCAAAATAAATCATATCTAATCTAATCTTGCAGGTCAGTATATCTTGATTACTTCGGGAGAAAAACGGTTAAACACCTGTGAGGTTTTTAAAAAACAAATAAAATGAAAACTATAATCGAAAACATATATAAAGCTTTTTCCGAAGGCAATGTCCCTGCTGTTCTTGCCGCGATGGATGACAATATTATTTGGAACGAGGCCGAAGGCAATGCCATGGCCGATGGTAATCCATATATAGGGCCTGATGCCGTGTTGAATGGAGTCTTTGTTAGACTTGTTGAAGAACATGAGTACTTTAAACTAAAAGAAATTGAACTCCATAATATGGACAACAACCAAGTACTTGCTACACTGCGTTATGATGCTAAAAGAAAGAACAATGGTGCTTTAATCGATGCCCAAGCAGCCCATCTTTGGAAACTTATGGACGGCAAAGTAGTTTCATTTCAACAATATGTTGATACCAAGCAGCTAGCGGAGGCGGAGAATAAATAAGTCAGTAACCACCAAATGGTAACAAAAATTACGACAACAACCTATTTAAAGCTGGGCATTATCATAATCCTGTTATCCATCACGGCCTTTGGATGTAACCAACCGCCAAAGGAAAAAGAGATTGAAAAAGAGGTAGAACTAGTAGAAGTTAAACCTGAAACCCCCAAATATTTTTTGCTGCGTCCCGAGGTAGAGAAAGCCTATGGCTATTCACATGCCGTAAAAATCGGGAACGACATTAAAATCTCAGGTGCCGTGAGTATGGATGATGAAGGTAATCCGACGGCCGTAGGCGATATGGAACAGCAAATAAAAAACTGTTATGCCGATTTGGACAAAATTTTAAAACATTACGGCTGCACTTTTGAGGACGTTGTGGTTGAAAATATATTTACGACCAATATGCCTGCATTCCTTGAGTTAGCAGCGTATAGAAATGAGATTTATACGAAATAATTTCCGACGGGGTCGTGGCTTGGAGTAAAAGAATTGGCATTGCCAGAGTTCATGATCGAAATAGAATTGGAAGTACATAAGGCCAGATGATCGCTTATTGTGGAAAGAGCCAATTAAACATATTTCTGTACCGCGGTCTTACAACTAAATAAGAAAAATAACCCTGTCTACCGACAGGTGGGCGATAAACATATAAATCGTGAAAAATCTAATAATCATTTCAACATTACTTTTCGCTTTTTCAAGTTGCGAAAACCGACCTGTTATCGACCAAAAGGCCGAAGGCGAAAAACTGATGGAACTAAGCCGACAATGGGCAAAATCGCAATCCAATGACGAATATTTAAAATATTGGGCAGAGGATGCCCTTTTTAAAGGAGCTGGCCAACCTACCATTAGGGGGAAATCGGAAATTTCGAAAGCACTCGAATCATTTGGTGAAATCCCCGGATTTGAAGTCAATTGGGAACCTATGGAAGCCTTCGTTTCCAAAAGTGGGGACTTGGGCTATTTGATAGAAAACCAGATGATCGGAATGAATGATTCTCTTGGAAACAAGATGAGATATTATAACAAAGTGGTGACAATTTGGAAAAAACAGGAAGATGGTACGTGGAAGAATGTGGTCGATGTTGCCAGTGCGGACCCATCGATAACTTCATTAAAATAAAAAAATGAAAACAGTACTAATCACAGGATCAAGTAAAGGCATCGGATTTCGGCAATATTTCGATATCAAACAACTCGCTGATGCCATGATAAAATAAAAATATATTAAATAAAATAACAATCAAAAATAGTACGGAGAAGCTGAAAACCGATTTAGAGTAGGCATAAAAACAAAATACAATAAAAATGAAAAAAACAATCGTAGCAAGGCACAAAGTAGGAGACTTTGACGTATGGCTTAAAGGTCATCAAGACCGAGTAAAACTATTTGCTCCCGCGATATCTAGCTTCAGGACTTTTCAAGATACAGACGACCCTAACTCCATTGTTGTGGTTTTTGAAGATGCAGACGTAGAAATGCTTGGAGCTATCATCAATGACCCAAAGAACCAAGGAATAAAAGATAGGCACACCGTATTGGAACCTGTAGTATTATCGATGCAGGTAGCGTAGTAAAATGGGATATTAATTTCTTTATAGCATTATAGGAAGAAACCTTTTCCTAATGCGCATCAGGAGAGATACTGCTGGAAATATGATTTTGACTTCGACGTATCGCAATGAATACGAATTGAAAAACAGTAATTCTTAACCTAAGAATATGAAAACAGTCTAATTACAGAAACAAGTAAAGGCATAGGCTTTCAAAAATATGTCGATAATAAATAACTAGCTGATGCCATGAACAAAAAAATTCTGGTATAAACAAAACACTCATGCTCTACTATTGGCTTCATCTACTTTACATTGTTATAGTTTCAAAACTATTCTGGAGCAAAGTGGATTTGACTTCGAATCAAACTAGAAAAAGGAGGATCAGCATTTTAGATTGCGACACCTTTCGCTACATGTCCAATTCGAAATATGCCTATTATATGGATTTTATTCGGTTTGAAAAGATGTTCCGCTCCAAATTAAATGACAATACGGTAAAAAAAGGAATGTTCACCGTTTTGGGTTCCCAAAAAATCATATATAAAAAACCATTAAAAATGTGGTCTACTTTCCATATTACATTGGTTCTCGAAGGCTGGGATTACAAATGGGTATACCATAAACAGTTCTTTACACAAAATGATCAGGTATGTACCATTGGTTATACAAGGGCAGCTTTTAAATAGTAACTGAATTACAATAACTATAAAATCACATTTTATGGAAACAACAATACAACCACAAGTAGACCCGTCAAAAATCTTGCAGGTCGGCACGGGATTTATGGCTACTAAGACCTTACTCACCGCAGTCAATATGGAACTTTTTACCATCCTTGCCAAAAGAGAACTATCTGGAAAGGAAATTCAAAGCAGGCTAGGACTCCATACTCGTAATCTCTATGACTTTTTGGATTCACTGGTAGCTCTAGGGTTCCTAAAAAGAACAGGGCTAAAGGAAACTAGTATTTATAAGAATGCGGAGGATTCCAATCTGTTTCTCGACAAAAACAAACAAACCTATATGGGCGGAATATTGGAGATGTGTAATAACCGTTTGTATCCCTTTTGGAACGATTTGGAAGACGGCCTAAAAACCGGTTTACCGCAAAATGAAACGAAAAATGGAGGCAAGCCAGTTTTCGAAGCAGTATATGCAGATCCAAAAAAACTGAGGGAATTTGTCGGTGCCATGGGTGGAGTTCAGATGGGGAATTTTATAGCATTTGCCAATCAATTTGACTTTTCAAACTACAAAACATTATGTGATGTCGGTGGTGCCGGAGGTTTGCTTTCGGCGCAAGTCATCCTTAATAATCAGCATATGAAATGCAGCTCCTTCGATTTGCCTCCTGTTGAACCGATTGCCAAGGAAAATATCAAAAACATGGGGCTTGAGGACAAAGTCAATGTCCTATCCGGGGATTTTTTTACCGATGATTTCCCGAAAGCGGATGTGATTACCATGGGCAATATATTGCACGATTGGGGCAAAGCCGAAAAAAAAATACTAATTAAAAAGGCTTTTGATGCATTGCCTAACGGTGGGGCACTGATTATTATCGAAAACATTATCGACGACAATCGAAGTGAAAATGCATTCGGACTGCTCATGTCTTTAAATATGCTTATAGAAACTTCAGAAGGTTATGATTTCACCGCTGCTGATTTTAGTGAAATCGCCAAAGAAGCGGGTTTTGCAGATATTTCCTTACTGCCCCTTACTGGACCCACGAGTGCCGCAATTGCCATTAAATAAGAATATTAACCCAGTCTGCCGACAGGCAGGCAATTAAATAATAGAACCAATGAAAAAATTACTGCACACATTATTGCTCTTACCATTCTTGGTAGTAGCGCAAACGAACGAAGCCATGGTCATCGAAAATGTTATGTTGACCGTAAAGTCCGAAAAAATTACCGAATTCGAGGCAGGTATTGCCGCCCACAACAAAAAGTTCCATGCCGAAGGACCTTATGGAGCGAGAGTTTACAATGTACTTAATGGAAAAAACGCCGGCAAGTACATGTTGATCATGGGGCCACTGCCTTGGAGTGCTATGGATGGAAGGCCATCAACCCAGGCCCATACAGATGACAACAATAAGAACATAAGTCAGTATCTGGAGTCTGAAGTTGAAGTCAACTATATGAAAATGCATCCTGAACTTTCCAACTTTTCAAAGGATTTTGAAATCAACAAAGTCTCGGTATTCATGGTTGATGTGAAAAGATTTAAGGACAGGGATTTTATGGAAAAAGTGGTCAAGAAAGTGGTCAAAGTTTATAAGGAAAAAATGCCAGAACAAATCTATGGCGTCTATACCAATGAGCTGCCCAATATGGATGGACTCGATTTTGGCTGGGTCGATTTCTTCGATAGTTCTTCATGGTTAGGAAAGGAGGACAAATTCGTTCAAAATTTCGAAGAAGTCCATGGGGCAAGAAGTTTTGCAGGATTTATTGCCGATGTAGAGGCCACTACAAATGGAGATACAACTGAAATATGGACGCTGAGAAAAGACCTTAGTGGTCCAGATGCAAAGATAATTGCTGCATCCCAAGAATAATCACAACGACCTACATAAACTAACCAAAGCTTGCAACAAGACCCGGAAGATACTTTCGGGTCTTCTTTAATAAGAAATTGATAAACAAAAACCACCCTTTTTAAAACCAGAAACTGAAGATACTATATGATGTTATTCCCCTAGAACGTCATAAGTATAAAAATGAATTTATGGTATTCCGGGTGCTTTACCAACATAAACTACTGATAATGAGTATTTTTTGATTATATTCATAGATACTAAACCAACTAAAAATGAAAAAGCAAGGCACCCTTATTTCATTCATTGTTATACTCCTTATCGTAGTCAGCTGCGGTTCAAAACCAGAACTCGGCTCGATCCAACACATTGATTCTATAACCAAACAAATAGATGCCGAACGTTTACAATCGGCCGATGCGACACCGGAAGATTGGTTGAGCTATGGCAAAAATTACAGTGAAGACCGGTTTAGCCCTCTAAATCAAATCAACAAATCAAACATCGATAGTTTAGGACTGGCATGGAGTATCAACCTTGGTACAAAAAGGGGTATTGAGGCGACTCCGATTATCGTTGATGGTATTATGTACGTAACCGGCCCATGGAGCGTTGTCTATGCCATAGATGCAAGAAAAGGCGAACTCATTTGGACCTATGATCCCGAGGTTCCAAAGGGTTTTGGCGAAAAAGCCTGCTGTGATGTTGTTAATAGAGGTGTTGCGATATACCAAGGTTTGGTTTACGTCGGAACCCTTGATGGTCGCTTAGTAGCTATCAACGCCTCCACTGGGAAAAAGGCTTGGGAGGTTTTAACGGTTGACCAAAGTAAGGCCTATACCATAACGGGGGCGCCCAGAGTGGTTGATGGTAAAGTGATTATTGGAAATGGAGGCGCGGAGTACGGCGTTCGAGGGTATGTTACAGCCTATGATGCTTTGACCGGAGATGAAGTTTGGCGTTTTTATACCGTTCCCGGTAATCCCGCTGACGGATTTGAGTCCAAAGCCATGGAAGAAGCCGCAAAAACGTGGACAGGCGAATGGTGGAAATTTGGTGGAGGCGGCACGGTCTGGGATGCTGTGGCCTATGATCCGGAATTGAACACTTTATACATTGGGGTTGGTAACGGATCCCCTTGGAATAGGGATATCCGGAGTCCGGATGGGGGTGATAATCTCTATTTGTCCTCTATTGTAGCCCTAAATCCTGAGGATGGGGAAGTAAAATGGCACTATCAAACCACGCCGGGAGATAGTTGGGATTATACCGCTACTCAGCATATCATTCTGGCCGATTTGGAAATCGACGGTATGAATAGGAAGGTATTGATGCAAGCCCCAAAAAACGGTTTTTTCTATGTCATCGACCGTACGAACGGGGAATTTATTTCCGCTGAACCCTATGTGTATGTGAATTGGGCCGAAGGCATCGATAAGGAAACTGGCAGACCGATTGAAACCAGTTTTGCGAGATACCCGAATATGACTGCGGAAATAGCTCCGTCCGCTTTGGGAGGCCACAACTGGCAGCCGATGGCGTTCAGTCCGAAAACGGGACTGGTGTACATCCCTTCCCGTGAATTGGCCACGTTCTATGGCCAACCCGATGATTTTACATTTACTGATGATGGAAGATCCTGGAATACAGGCTCAAAATATAATCCGGAAAAAGAAGTCCACTTAGATACCATGCGTCCGGGTGGATATGGAAAATTGATTGCTTGGGATCCCATAAAGCAAAAAGAAGTCTGGAGCGTAAAACACGCCACTCCATGGAATGCAGGCGTTCTTGCCACTGAGGATTTTGTATTTCAAGGAACGGGATTAGGTGATTTTGTCGCCTACGATGCCGTTACAGGTGAAAAAGTTTGGTCGTATGCGCTAAAAACAGGAATTGTCGCCTCACCTGTTACTTATGAAATCGATGGTGTACAATATATCACCATTCCCGTAGGTTGGGGTGGCGTCATGGGACTTTGGTTGAAGTTTACAGAACAAATCAACCCCGGTACCATTTACACCTTTGCCTTGGGTAAAAACGAATCAATGCCTGATTTTCCAAAAAAGGAGGAAAAACAACTCGTAAACCTAGATTTCGATGCTACCCAAGAACAACTGCAACATGGAGAAAAAATATATCTACGCTATTGTTCGGCTTGTCATGGTGGCGGAGATAAACCTGTGGGTGGCGGCACCATACCTGATTTAGGCTATTCTGCCCCTGCCATATTCGATATGTTTTCACAGATTGTTGCTGAAGGCGTATTTCTCGAAAAAGGGATGCCCGATTTTGGCGATCGCCTGAGCGCGCAAGACATAGCTGATGTAAAAAATTACGTTTTATCGAACGCCCGAAAACTAAGGGAAGCCTCATTAGCGACAAGTAAATAGTATGGAAAGGAAATTGCCAGCCTCCTACAACACTCCGCTTTGGACACCGCCCTTTTCCCCATATTCTTTCTTATATATCCGCACAACAATCAAGAATAGACTAATCAATAATGGCCCAAATATCAGCCCGATAAACCCGAACAGGGGAACACCAATAATAACCCCTATCAGGGTGATCAGCGGGTGCACGTTATCCAGCTTTCGCAGTACGTAGAGGCGTATCAGGTTGTCCGTCGAACCGACGACGACAAATCCGTAAATCAGTATTCCCCACGCCTGAAAATCATTTCCGTTGGAAATTGCAAGGATAAAGACAGGAATTATTCCGATTAGAGTGCCGATAAAGGGAATCATGGAGCCTACAGCCACGATCACAAACCAGAAAAAAGGGTTGGGCACCCCAAAAATAAAAAATCCGATCAAAGCCACAATGCCCTGCGCAACTGCCACCAAGGGAATCCCCAAAGCGTTCGAACGCACCATACTCTGTACTTCATTGCCTATTAGCTTTAGATTTTGCTTGGAAATGGGAATATATTCGAACAACGACTCCTTCAACTCTTTGCGGTTCGTAAGCATGTAGAACAGCAAAAAATACATGATGGCAATCGCAATAAAGATATTGAAGGTGCCCCCGGCAAAACCTTGGAGATTATTGGTCAACCAACTGGAAGCTCCAGAAAGATCGATTTGCGAAGTAAGGTCGTAATCCACCGTTTTCTCCAGTATAAACATCTGGTTCTTAATGGCTTCGATGACACTTTCCGATTTGTCTACCGCACTGCTGACCTTGTTACCCAGCATAAGCACCAGCCCCCCGACAGGCACCAATATCAGCACGAAGGAAATGAACATAATAAGGGCGGCCGCCAGATTGGGATTCCATCCCTTTTTAATCAACTTTGCCATCCATTTTCTAAATAGCACATAAATGGTAATGGCTCCCAACACCCCCGAGAGATAAGGCACGATTTCCCAAAAAATCAATCCTCCAATTAATAAAATAAGGAGCAGGACAAAAATCTGGCGGATAATATTTTGATCTATAGACTTCATGAACAAGGTATTGGCTAGATAATTTTGGAATTTAAATTGTTAGGGAAAAGGTATATCCAATTCAATTGCCATGCAAGGGTTTTATAGGTTCTTTTTTAAAACGGATCGACGTCGTAAAAATTCACTTTCGATTTCTTTAAATCAATGGTAAATCCTTACATTTAAATCCATTTCAAAAATAATCCAAATGCTATTAAAACGACTTATTACGCTATTGCTATTCTTCAGTCTTTCTACACTATATGGGCAGGAATTCAAGGTAATGACTTACAATATCAAATATGACAATGTAAACGATACCGTCAACAATTGGAACGACCGTAAAGAAAAACTGGTCGAACTCATCGAACATTATGGCCCCTCGTTTATCGGTATGCAAGAAGCCCTGCACCAGCAAATTGCCTATATCGATAGTAGTTTGACGGATTATTCCTATATCGGTGTCGGTCGTGAGGATGGTAAACAAAAGGGGGAATATTCCGAAATTCACTATGATTCTACCCGATATAAAGTCCTAGAACACGATACTTTTTGGCTTTCCGACACTCCATATAAACCTTCCGTAGGGTGGGATGCCGCTTTGGAACGTATCTGTACCTATGGTCTTTTTGAAAACCTCGATTCCGGTGAAAAATTATGGGTCTTCAACACCCATTTTGACCACAAAGGGGAAACAGCACGGGAAAAATCCGCCGAACTTATCCTAAAAAAAATCAATGAAATCAATACGGACAACCTACCCGTGGTATTGACGGGAGATTTTAACCTGACCCCAGACGAAAAGCCCATCCATCTCATTAAAAATTATATGCAGGATGGGAAAGAAATTACGAAAACACCCTTTTACGGGACTTCAGGTACTTTCAATGGCTTCGAACCGGATCGAGTTTTGGACCATCGCATAGATTATATCTTCGTGAAAAATCTTAAGGTGGAAAACTATATGCATATCGACGACCGTATGGAAAATCTCAAATATATTTCAGATCATTTTCCGGTTTTGGCGACGCTTAAAAAGTAAAAAACCGAATTCCCTTCGAAATCCGGCTTATCGCCTTTAAAATATTTCTGGCACTTCTACTTCTTTAAAAAAGTAATCAAAATTTTGTTCAGCTCATCGGCATGGGTAATATTTAGCCCGTGCGGTGCGCCTTTGATAACTTCGTATGTATTGTTGGCAATACCCTTAGCGGCTTGATCTGCCGAGGTTGCCTTGGGTACGGTTTCATCGGCGTCGCCATGTACTATCAATGTAGGTACCGTGACATTCTTGAGCTCCGGCCTGAAATCGGTATGCATCCAAGCTAAGGCGGTCTGAATCGTAGCCCGTGGCGAGGCATGGGAAGCGATGATGAAATCATAATCCAGCTGTGCTTCGCTGACCCTATCCTTGTTATCCTTATAATTGTAAAATCCTTTTCCGAATTCCTTTAGAAATCCGACCCGGTCTTTTTCAAGGGCATCCTTAATCCCGTTCAATGCGTCTTCAGGTACGCCATCGGGATTGTCATCTTTCTTTTTGACCAAGGGAATAATAGAACTGATTAAAGCTGCTTTGGCAATTTTATCCGCACCATAATCCGTAAAATAGCGGACTACCTCGCCGCCTCCCATTGAAAATCCAACGATCACGGCATCTTTTAAATCAAGTCCATCGATTATTGCATTCAGGTCACTCGCCAAGGCGGAGTAGTCATATTCGCCCCAAGGTTGGGAAGAAATTCCGAATCCCCTTCGATCGTAAGATATACAGCGGAAACCTTCATCGACGATTTTCCATACTTGCTGCTCCCATGATTTTCGGCTCAAGGGCCATCCGTGAATCAAGATTACGGGTTGCCCCGTTCCATAATCCTCATAAAAGATATCGACGGGTTGTTTTGCTTTTTTGTTTGTTATAAAAGGCATGTTCTTTAATTTTTAGACGTTAGACTTTCTGCTTGGTACTCGGTGTGACGTATCATAATAAAATTAAACTTGTTATTTGCTCGAACAATATATAATATAAACGAAGACCTGGTGTCACTTTAACACAAACAGATAGAATATTGCCCGAAAAAAACTTTTACCTTGATTTTAGAGGGTCTATAAGTCTTATATTTACGTATATCCATAGTGCATGTATATTCCCCATCATCAAAAAAACGAAAATCCAGCTGAAATCAGGTCGTTTATTCGGGATAACAGTTTTGGAATTCTGGTCAGCCAACTGAACGCTAAACCTTGGGCGACCCATATTCCGTTGGAGCTGGAATCGGATGAGAATGGATACGAGGTACTCACCGGCCATATCGCCAAGGCCAATCCGCAGTGGAAAGATTTCGATGAAAACGAGTTGGTGCTCTGCATTTTTAATGGCCCGCATGCCTACGTATCCTCGTCTTGGTATAAAGAGGAAGAAGTGCCCACGTGGAACTATGTCGCCGTGCATGTTTATGGAAAATTAAGGATTTTGAACGAGCAGGCCGTTATGGCCTCCCTTCATCGCCTGGTCGACCGGTATGAGCGAAATTCAGAACATCCGATATCCTTAAAAAACATGTCCCAAAATACCTTAAAACAGGTGAAGGGGATTGTCGGATTTCAAATTGAAATAAATGATATTCAGGCAAAGTATAAACTATCGCAAAACCGGGAGCATGACCATCCGAAAATAATTCGGGAGCTAGAAAAAAGAAATGATGCCGGTAGCCATGAGATTGCGAACATGATGAAAACTACAAAATGATGGACTTAAAAAACCCGATCGCTTCGTTTGAAAGCTTTACCAAAAAGGCTTTCTATCTGTTTTTCTGTTTAAGTCTGGCCGTGTGCTGCTCCAGTTCTTCGGATGATAAAAATGCGCAGTCCGACGACGATAATCCCCCTGGGGAAGTCGATTCTGCGGAAACTGTTGATACCTTTCAAACCTTCACTTCCACGGTATTCACCGTAATTGGCGACGTACCCTACGACGATAATCAAAGAGACGGACTGATTGCAATGATCGATGCCCATAATACCAACGCGACTTCGGAATTCGTAGTGCATGTCGGCGATATCAAGTCAGGGGCCGACCCATGCGATGAAAGTGTCTACGAAGATGTCAGCGGACTGTTGAAAAAATTCAAGACCCCGACTTTTATGGTATTAGGTGACAACGAGTACAATGACTGCGATAACCCAGAAGATGCATTGGCACTTTGGAACGAATACTTCTTACATTTCAATGAAAATTGGGAATTTTCACATACGGTCGAATATCAAGAAGAACGGTCCGAAAACTTTGCGTGGGTCGAAAATGGAGTGCTTTTCTTAGGCCTGAACTTAGTAGGAAGCTCCGTTCACGATCAAGCGGAATGGGGTAAGCGCCTGGCCGATGATGCTGATTGGGTAGAGGAACAGTTGAACATTCACGACGAAAATATAGAGGCAGCGGTACTTTTCGGCCATGCTAATATGATGGAAGCCGGTCCCGAAAAGTTCAAGCCCTTTACTGACCGTTTTAGGGCATCTTCCAAAAGCTTCGACAAACCTGTGCTTTATGTGCAAGGTGACGGACATTTTTGGCTCGAGAACAGAATTTGGCCCGAACAGAACATTTTGCGCGTTCAGATTGAAGGTGGCGCTAATGCCGTGCAGGTTACGGTCGATCCCAATTTGGAAGAACCTTTTACGTTTAATCGGGAGTTTTTGAATTGAAAACGCACAATAATTCACTGCCAAGGGCTTGTTATGGTCATTTTAATTACCCAGTTAATAATAATTTATCATTTATGTCCTCTTTTTCCATAATGGATCGTCATAACGGTATAACCCTTAAAATTTCAATAGTATGAAGGAATTTATGATGATTTTCAGAAACGAAAAAAGCGATGCGCCACAACCATCTCCGAAACAAATGCAGGCCATGGTAAAAGATTGGCAAGATTGGATAGGGGGCATTGCAGCCCAAGGCAAGTTTGTCAGCACTAACGCCTTGGGTTTCCTTGGAAAGACCGTGCAGGGAAATTCCGTGATTACGGATGGACCTTATGCGGAAGTCAAGGAAATCGTTGGTGGCTACATTATCGTAAAAGCAACCGATCTGAACGATGCCGTGAAACTTTCCGATGGCTGCCCTACCCTAGCTGCCGGTGGTAAAGTCGAAGTTCGAGATGTTATGGTATTTGATATGTAACACGTGAAACCTCCGGAACTCATACCGCATCTCTTCCGAACCGAATACAGTAAAATCGTTTCGGTACTCTGTAAGACATTCGGACTTTACCATATCGAACTTGCGGAGGATATCACCAGCGAAACCTTTTTGGTCGCTACCGAGACTTGGGCTTTGAAGGGCATTCCCGATAATCCCAAGGCTTGGTTGTACCAAGTGGCAAAGAACAGGGCACGCGACGGTTTTCGAAGGGAAAAAGTTTTTAAGCAAAAGATAAGGCCCGAATTGGAGCGTATTGATAAAGATTCGCGGGAATTGGAAATCAATCTTTCAGAAAATAATATTCAGGACAGCCAACTACGTATGCTGTTCGCCATCTGTACTCCTTTAATTTCTTCGGAAGCACAAATTGCCTTGGCTTTACGGATCTTATGCGGATTTAGCGTTAAGGAAATTGCCAAGGCATTTTTGAGCAATACCCAGACCATCGACAAAAGGTTGCAACGGGCGAAAGCCAAACTCCGAAAAGAAAAAATAGATCTGGTCTTTCCCAATAGAAAAGAAATGGAAAGCCGCCTGAACAATGTACTGTCCATACTCTATCTGTTGTTCAACGAAGGTTATTATTCTACGACCAATGAAAAAAATATCCGTAAAGAGCTTTGCGTCGAAGCGATGCGGTTGAACTATTTGTTGCTGGAACACGATCACACCGACCGGTCACAGACCAATGCCCTGATGGCTCTTTTCTGTTTTCATGCCTCGCGGTTCGATGCCAGGGTCGATGAAAATGGAAGACAAATCATCTATGCCGAACAGCAGATTGATACCTGGGACAAGCAATTAATACAAAAAGGAGAAAAGTATCTCTACCTATCGGGTACAGAAAAAAGTTTTACCAAATACCATCTGGAGGCAGCCATTGCCTACTGGCATACAAAACCCACGGATTCCCTCGAGAAATGGGAAAGTATCCTACAATTATACAACCAATTGCTGCAAATGGAATATTCCCCTATCGCCGCCCTAAATCGTACCTATGCCCTGGCCAAATCGAAGGGATTTGAAAAAGCCATTGAAGAATGCCTTAAAATAGAATTGAAACAGCACCATTTATATCATCTACTTTTGGCCGAACTTTATACCGAAAAGGACATCCAAAAACATACGCGGCACTTGCGGAAAGCCTTGGCCTTGGTAGAGACCGATGGCGAGAGAAACTGGATTTTGGGAAAATTGGCAAATGCTTCGAAAAATGCAAGTTAAACAAAAACATATACCAAATGGCGTACGATGAATATTTGGCGGACAGGGCAAGACAGGTACTCAGGCAGAGATCATTTGCTTTTGAGGAAAAGAAAATGATGGGCGGACTCTGCTTTATGGTAGACGGTAAAATGTGCTTTGGCCTCGATACCGACAAAAAAACCGATTCGGCCCGGCTCATGTGCCGCATCGGCGAAGTCCAGTATAAACGTGCCCTGAACAGCCCACATTGCACCCAGATGGATTTTACAGGACGCCCGATGAGGGGGTATGTTTTCGTTTCCGCCAAAGGCCTTGATAGGGATGAAGACCTTAAGTATTGGATACAATTATGTTTGGACTTCAATCCAATGGCGAAAAGCAGTAAAAAAAGTAATAGCTAAAATTCAGTAGATTTAAAAGGCCCATCTCTACATCTACTGGCGAGGTTAAACTTTTAACTTTTATATATCCCTAAAAATGAGTATCTTAGTGAGGCACAACCTCGTCTACCAATCTCCTAATTTCGTAAGTATCCTTAGGTAGGCGGTAAATCGATTGTCATGGCTACAATAAAATCACTTAACAAATGGGCGAATGCCCATACGTATTATCCACTAGATATATTACGGGTAGCTCTCGGTGTATTTCTTTTTGTAAAGGGAATCGAATTTATGTCTAACCAGGTACAAATGGCCGAAGTCATAAAACCGTTCGAAAACATACCGGGCGGCATGGGTATTTTACATTATGTTGCCCCTGCTCATTTTGTAGGTGGTTTTCTGATCGTAATCGGGCTTTTAACACGATGGGCGGTGCTGGCACAAATACCTATTTTATTTGGAGCGGTACTCACCAATTTTCTTGGGGAAATGAATGTCACGAACCTAATTTTAGCCTCCGTGACTTTATTATTATGTCTGTTTTTTCTTTTCTATGGCTCGGGCAAACACTCGACGGACTATTATTTGAAAATGCAGAAATAGCTACAAAATCCTAAACGTGCTAACCACGGGTTTAAATCAAGATTGATTACGCCTCCAACGCCCTTTTGACCATCACCTTGGCCAAATGAGATCGGTATTCGACATCGGCAAAATGGTCGTTCATGACCTCAATATCATCTACGGCATGTTGGGAAGCGTCGCTGTTTCCGCTATACGCTTCTTCCACTGCGGTGGCCCTGTAAGGCGTGTCAGAAACGCCAGTTACACCGACTTTTACGGAATCACCTTCCTTTACGACAGCCACTCCCACAACGGCGAAGCGCGAGGCGGACTGGTAGAATTTTTGATAATTGCCTTTCGCGATTTTCGGAAACCGGATGGCCGTTATAATCTCGTCGTCATTTAGGGTCGTGGTGAAAATGCCCTCGAAAAAATCCGTTGCGGCTATCTCCCTGCTTCCGTCTTTTCCTTCGGCCACGATAATAGCATCGCAGGCCAAAACTACAGCGGGGTAATCGGCCGATGGATCCGCATGGGCCAGACTGCCGCCAATCGTTCCTTTATTTCTAACCTGAACGTCACCTACCGTATCAGCAGCTTGAGCCAAAATGTTCACATGTTTTTGAATCACGTCCGAACGTAATAATTGACTATGCGTACAATTGGCACCGATAACGATTTCATCACCTTCCTCCTTAATGGAGTCCATTCCCGAAATACCCGTAATATCGATCAGTACCTCAGGCCGGTTCAAGCGCAGCTTCATCGCTGGAAGTAAACTATGTCCCCCGGACAAAATCTTCGCATCGAAACCGTACTTTTCAAGCAAATCTACAGCCTCGCCCACGGAGGAAACTTTCATGTATTCAAATTTTGCTGGTATCATTTGTTAGGTTCTTTTCTAGTTAATTACACTATTCGATAATTGCCATACGCTTAGCTCAAAAAGCTATAAGCACAAAGCGTTTAGCGTGCAGCGTTAGTTTTGCATCGCCTTCCAAACAGTCTGCGGTTTTAACGGCATTTGAATATCTGTGACACCCAAATGTGCCAAGGCATCTACTACCGCATTGACCACTGCGGGAGTTGAACCGATAGTACCGGCCTCACCCGCTCCTTTTACCCCAAGGGGATTATGCGGACAGGGTGTTACGGTATTGGCGGTCTCTATCATGGGTAAATCATCTGCGCGGGGCATAGCATAATCCATATACGAACCGGAAATCATTTGCCCGCCTTCGTCATAAACGACTTCTTCCAACAGGGCCTGCCCGACACCTTGAGCCACTCCCCCATGAATCTGCCCGTCCACAATCATAGGGTTCATGATATTCCCAACGTCGTCAACGGCAATAAAACGGTTCAGCGTTACCCTGCCTGTGTCGGCATCCACTTCTACCACGGCGATATGGGTACCGAAAGGATAGGTAAAGTTGACGGGGTCGTAAAAACTGGAGAAATCCAGACCGGGTTCCAAACCTTCGGGATAATCGTGCGGCACATAAGCGGTTAAGGAAACATCGCCGAAGGAAACGGATTTATCGGTACCTTTTACCGTCCATTTGCCTTCCGCATATTCGAGATCTTCTTCGGCAGCCTCCAATTTATGGGCGGCGATTTTAGCCCCTTTTTCCAATATTTTATCGACATGATTGCGCTTCCGCCAACGGAAAGGCTCCGGGATCCATAAGTGCCCATACCGAAGGCTACTTGATCGGTATCGCCGTGTTCGATTACGATATCGTCCATGGCTATCCCCAATTTATCGGCCACGAACTGTGCAAAGACGGTTTCGTGCCCTTGTCCGTGGGAGTGACTGCCGGTAAAGACGGATACTTTCCCGGTGGGCTGTACCCGTACCTGGCCCACTTCGTACAATCCGGCACGAGCACCCAAGGCACCGACGACGGCGGACGGGGCAATCCCGCATCCTTCGATGTAGGTCGAAAATCCAACCCCTAACAATCTTCCGTTATTACGGGCTTCTTCCTGTTCTTTTCTGAAATCCTCATAGCCCAATATTTCCAGTCCTTTTTTAAGCGCGCCTTCGTAGT
>RCMY010000485.1_pt1 | contig 37248 bp, 27 predicted proteins | sample 2041341 | NCBI WGS metagenome assembly RCMY01 (sample SAMN09708234, study PRJNA481090) | Marine sediment metagenome, whole genome shotgun sequencing project. | reverse complement strand
TATCGGTTGAATACAGAGCCATTATAGCCTGAAACTAAATTTTTCTTCATTTTAATATTAATCAATAATCCGCCTTCTGCGCTATACTTTGCTGGCGGACTAGTAATCACTTCTATCGATTCAACATTGCTTGCTGAATTGCCAGATAGTAAATTCATAATATCTTCTTCTGGCAAATTAACTCGTTTGCCATTGATCATTATATTCACATTCGAGCTACCGTTAACCAACAATTTGTTATTCATGACCATGACACCTGGTGTTCTCTTTAAAACACTCCAAATATCATTATCAGAAAGGGCTGTATTTTCAATATTAAATATATGGCGGTCTGCCATATGTTCTAATACTGGTTTCTTATGTGTAACCACTACCTCATCTAGTTGCTGTGCACTATTTAAAACAAGGGTTTCAATTTCTGTGTCTTTAGATAATAGAATTAACGGACTTTCGACTGTTTTTTCAATGTAGCTAGCAATAATCTGATATGTACCTTCTTTAATTGCCGAAAACTGATAAAAACCGTTGTCATTTGTTACGGTGCCTTTTATAAAATCACCTTCTTGGGTCAACAAAAGTACATTTACCAATACCATCGGCTTTTTGTCCTCATCTAAGACCAAACCGGTAATTTCAAATTCTTGCGAATACGCAAAAGAAACTATCAGGCTAAAAAGCAATGTGGCAATGAAATTTCTAATCATTTAGTTGGTTGTAGGAATTAAAAATAGGAAAGTAAATCGGAAATCTCTTACAGAAAAGTTAAAAATTTAACAAGAAAAATCGTAAAAAGCTTACAGTGCATGAATTATTAATTTTCTAATCGCTCACGCTCGCTTTTATCTATTTCACGTTGGTTGTCTTCTAAACGGAAATTTCCGAAATTATACGTAAATCCAAACTTCACATACTGGGTTTCTGGCGCAGATAAATAACGGTAATCTTGATTTAAATATTTAGAAGAAACATAGGCATTGTATTTTCCTAATAGGTCATTAGCGCTTACACTCACTACAGCCCTGTTCTTCATAAATGACTTTCTTAAGCCCAAGGTTAAATTGGTAGATTCATCTTTTAGAAAAGACCCTTGCAGCCAACCAGAAACGTAAATCAAACCTAATTCTCCTTTAAAAGTACCATCACTAGAAAGGGTTATATAATTTGTTAAATCCACATAAGCTCCGTTGAATTTATTCTTATAAGAAAAGGCATCACTTTGTAGGGCGATAAAGGTTTCATCTTCATGAAAGAGTGAAATATAACTATATAGGTACCAATTATTAGTGATAGACTTACCATAGGTGAAATCAAACCCGAAAGAGGTGCTTTGTAAAACATTCTGCGTAATGTCTCTTGTTACAAAATTCTCGTTATCTTGAAACAAAAGTGTAGAGATATACCTGCCATTATCCCTGTAATAAAAATCAAAAAAGTATTCTTGATTAAGTGTATAGTTTAAATTAAAATTATGACTAAAGCTAGGGGTTAAATTTGGATTACCCTCTTCAAAAGTTCTCTCATTAATATACGTTCTGAACGGATTTAAATCTTCATATCTAGGTCGTTGTAATTTTCTAGAATAATCAAAAGAAAGGCTATGGTGTTCATTAATATTGTGAAGTAAATATAATGATGGAAACAGTTCAAAATAGCTAAGGCTGTTAATGGTAGAAACATTTGCTGAAATACCAGAACTTTCTGTCTGCTCTCCCCGTAACCCTGTTTTTAAGCTCCATTTCTCCCAATCTTTGGAAAAGCTAAAATACGCCGCAAATACATTTTCATCATAGATATAAACATCAGATAAGTTCGGTATAAATTCTGAACCATTGTTTCGAAGAATATAGTCTAACTTACTTTCAGAATTAATAAATGACCCTTTAACTCCTGTTTCAAAAAAAACGCTTCCCAAATTATCATTATAATCTAATTGAGCTGTTTTAATTTCTATTTGCTGATATGCATTGGTTGAAAAACTATAATCACGAATAAATGAACCATTGGGTAAAAAGTAATTAGAATTCACATCTTGTGATCTATCAAGGTCAAAGTATGTGTAGTGGGCATTCATATTTAGATTTCCACTATCCTTAAATTTATGTTTATAGGTAAGGTCTCCAGATATATTGTTTTTTACTTCATTAAGATAACTACCAGTAGTAAATGTAGAGTCTATAACACCCAAACCATTTTTAATGTTTGTATTCTGAAAAAAATCGGACTCCCTTTTAGGCTGTAGTTGTGCGTTAGAGGTTAGGCTAAGGCTGTTTTTGTCATCGAAATCATAATCTATAACAAGGCCTGCGCTATGTGTATTGCTTCGAATTATTTGGTCAAAATCAGTATCCCATATTGAAAAGATGCCTGTGTCATTATTATAATTAGTAGTACTTAATGTATTTTTAAATTCCTTTTTTGGAGCAAAATTATAACTCGCATTCACATTAAGTTTATCGGTCTTGTAAAAATGAGAAGTGCCAAAATTATATTTCGGAAAAACGCCTTGGGTATACCCAGCACTGATATTTCCCTTATACCCAAGAGAAACATTTTTACTGGTAATGATATTTAAAATTGACCCCCCTTCGGCATCATAACTCGCTGGAGGGTTATAAATAACCTCGACCGATTTTATATTTTCCCCTTGATAATTCTCTAAAAGATTTCTAACCTCTTCTGATGACAATTGTACTTTTCGATTGTTAACGTAAATGGTCGTCGCTTGATTTCTTACTTGTAATTCATCATTCATTACAATTACCCCTGGCGTTTGACGTAGAATATCCCATGAACTGTTTTGTGAAATCACCGTATTTTCCACATTAAATACAATACGGTCTACCTTGCGTTCTACTACAGGTCTGTTACTAGTTACAGTAACCTCATTAAGTTCCTCTGCCCGTTGTTCTATAATGACTGCCCCAATTTTTGTGTCTCTTAGAATCTCTAACGCAAGATTATCTGACATCTGCCCCACGTAAGATGCCTTTAAAAAATAGAGTCCTTCAGGGATGTTTGTAATAGAAAAGTTGCCGTTCTCATCTGCTGAAGTTCCCTTGACCAAAGTAGAATCTGTCACATTCAGAAGAAAAACCGAAGCGAAAGCAACTGGTTCTTGAAATTGATCTTTAACCTCGCCTTTTAATTCATAGGTTTGACTAAACACACAATCTGATATACCAATGGTAAAGACTAAAATCGCAAATAGTAGTTTCAATAGTAGCTTGGGTTGAATTTCAAATCTAATTAAAAAAACGTTGTAATCCTTTACAAATAATGTAATCCAAAGATAAAGTGACATCTATAAATTGGCGATTACACTCAAGCTTAGCGCTATAAATTAGATTATATTTGCAATTGCGCTTTAAAGCCGAGTACTATTCTTTGTTTAAAACTGCACTATTATTACCGTACCCGCTATGAAAAACATCAGAAATTTCTGCATTATTGCACATATTGACCATGGTAAAAGCACCTTGGCCGACCGACTTTTAGAGTTTACAGGTTCGGTTACCGATCGAGAGAAAAAGGAGCAATTATTAGATAGTATGGATCTTGAAAGAGAGCGTGGTATAACTATAAAAAGTCACGCCATACAGATGGATTACACCTATAAGGGTGAACAATATATTCTAAACCTTATTGATACTCCGGGGCACGTAGATTTTTCATATGAAGTTTCTAGATCTATTGCGGCCTGTGAAGGTGCGTTATTGGTTGTAGATGCGGCACAAAGTATACAAGCACAAACTATTTCTAACCTTTACTTGGCTTTAGAGAATGATCTTGAGATTATACCTGTTTTAAATAAAGTTGATTTACCAAGTGCTAGCCCCGAAGAAGTTACTGACGATATCGTTGACCTTTTGGGCTGTAAAGCAGAAGATGTTATACCGGCAAGTGCGAAAACAGGTCTTGGAATAGAAGAAATTTTAAGTGCAATAATTGAACGTATTCCTCCACCGAAAGGAAACCCTGATGAATCATTACAAGCTCTTGTTTTTGACTCTGTTTACAATCCTTTTAGAGGAGTAGAGACTTATTTTAGAGTTATTAATGGCGAAATTAAAAAGGGTCAAAAAATAAAATTTGTAGCTACTGACAAAGACTACTATGCTGATGAAGTAGGTACTTTGAAGTTAACTCAAGTCGTTAAAAAGAGTGTAAAAGCTGGTGATGTAGGGTATTTGATAACAGGAATTAAAGACGCACGTGAAGTTAAAGTAGGTGATACTATTACAGATGCCGATAACCCAACTAAAAATGCAATTGGAGGTTTTGAAGATGTAAAACCAATGGTATTTGCTGGTATTTATCCGGTTGACACGGATGAGTTTGAAGAATTACGTTCTTCTATGGAAAAATTGCAATTGAATGATGCTTCTCTTGTTTTTGCACCAGAAAGTAGTGCTGCTCTAGGTTTTGGGTTTAGATGTGGTTTCTTAGGTATGTTACACATGGAAATTATTCAAGAGCGTTTAGAACGAGAGTTTAATATGACGGTAATTACTACGGTGCCCAATGTTAGTTACCATGCATTTACACGAAAAAATCCTGAAACTCCGATTGTTGTAAACAACCCCACTGATTTACCAGACCCTTCAAGTATTGATCATGTAGAAGAGCCTTATATAAAAGCTACAATTATTACAAAGGCTGACTTTGTAGGCAATGTAATGTCTTTATGTATTGAAAAACGTGGCGTAATCACAAATCAAACTTATTTGACCACCGAGCGTGTTGAACTTAACTTTGATATGCCTTTAGCAGAAATAGTTTTTGATTTCTATGATAGATTAAAAACCGTTTCTAAAGGGTATGCTTCATTTGATTACACTCCAATAGGAATGCGTCCTTCTAAATTAGTACGAGTTGATATTTTGCTAAACGCACAGCCTGTAGATGCTCTTTCAGCTCTACTTCATGCTGATAATGCGGTAAACATTGGTAAAAAGATTTGTTCAAAGCTAAAAGAACTTATACCAAGGCAACAATTTGATATTCCTATTCAAGCGGCTATTGGCGCAAAAATTATCTCTAGAGAAACTACTAAAGCATTACGTAAAGATGTAACCGCTAAGTGTTATGGTGGTGATATTTCTCGTAAACGTAAACTTCTTGAAAAGCAAAAGAAAGGTAAAAAAAGGATGCGTCAAGTAGGTAATGTAGAAGTGCCACAAGAGGCATTTATGGCCGTACTAAAACTAAACGATTAAGTGGTTTCTTTTTTATCCTCTTTATCTTTATCTTGATCGTCAGATGGGAGAATCTTACCTAAGTATACAAGTTTGAATCCGGTTTGTATGTCGGTAAAATCTTTACTAAAGGCTGTAATTATTTGAATATCTCCTTCAGGATCTTTAAGAAATAAAGGAACAATATCAGCATCGGCCTTGGTAATTTCTATCAACCCTTCGTAATGTTCCGTATCGTGAAGTTCAATTTCATGTATTGATGGGTACTTTCTAGCTGCCTCTGTTAGTTTAATAAAATCATCTGTATGAGAAAACAACCCTTCTTTAGGATTGTTTTCTGGATCACTCATTTCATCTGCGTCGACCAACCTAAAAGAACCATTTTCGCCGAATATATCTTGAAACTTATCGATGGCGTATTTATTGATGTCAGAGTTTCCTGTCAACGCCATCATATATCCTATATCGTTAAGCTCGATATTATCTGTTAAACTATCCGAATAAACGTTGGCAGAAATAGCTTCCAATCCTAATTTATTAGCCTTTTCAATGTTTGATTGATTATTATCTATCAAAACCACATGTCTATCATGCTGATGTAAATAAACACCTATTAATCTCGAGGCTTTTGATGCGCCCAAAATTAATATGCCTTCAGATTTATTAAGAAAGACCCCTATTAATTTTGCAAATAATCGAGCAGTGGTAGCATTCAATAAAACTGTGCCTAAAACAATCATAAATACCAATGGTGTAATGTACTCAGCACCTGGCTCTCCTCTCGATAATAATTTAGAGCCAAAAAGCGAGGCGATACCTGCTGCAACAATACCTCTTGGGCCTACCCAGCTTATAAATAGTTTCTCATTAAGTTTTAAATTGGAGCCTATTGAGCTAAGAAAAACGCCAAGTGGCCTAATTAACAATACAATAGACAAGAATAAAACTACCGTTTTCCATGTGTAAATTAATTCAAGATCTGCAATATTGATATTGGCTGCAAGTAATATGAATAAAATAGAAATTAAAAGAATACTCAAAGACTCCTTAAAATAGAGCAGCTCTTTAATATTGGGCAAATTGGTATTACCCATGACCATACCCATGACCACAACGGCCAATAAGCCCGATTCATGCGCAAATACATCAGACATTACAAACACGCCTAAAACCACAGAAAGTGTAACAACATTCAGTAAATAATGCGGAATAAAGTTCTTCTTAATTAAAAAAGTAAGGGCATGAGCAAATGTAAAGCCAAACGTAAAACCAAACAATAAAATTTTACCGAACTCTATTAATGCGGTCATTGTATATGCCTGTCCCTCACCTACGCTTATAAATTCATATACCAAAACTGCTGCCAATGCACCGATAGGGTCGATAAGAATACCCTCCCATTTCAAAATTGCAGATACATCTTTTTTAAGCGGAATGTTTCTTAAAATTGGAGTAATTACAGTTGGGCCCGTTACGATAATAAGTGCAGAGAATAAAAAACATAATTGCCATGATAGGCCAAATAGAAAATATGCAGCTAATGCAGCACCAAAAAATGTGGTAACGCTTCCTAAAGTGATTAATTTAGTAATCACCGGACCAATGCTTTTTATCTCAGAACGTTTAAGGGTTAGTCCTCCTTCAAAAAGTATAATACTTATCGCAAGAGAGACAAAGTAATATAAACTTTCACCCGGGAAAAGTCCTTTTTCTCCATTCCAAATCGGCTCAATTATTTTTGATCCGTCGGCAGTATATAGCGTAGAAAATGGCCCAACCAATAAGCCGATAAGAATTAAAGGTAAAATTGCAGGTAATTTTAAACGCCAAGCTACCCATTGAGCAAGTATCCCTAATATAATGATTCCTGCAAGCTCTAACATATTATTTATTTTGGATAAAAATAACAATTAAAGCGTATTAATTACCATAAAAACAACTCCTAAACAAAGCATTTTTCAGTATCTGAATTAGGAAGGCAGTTTTCCTTCTTATAATTAAGCCTTATCTTGGAAGGCACAACCAATTAATCAAAATCTTATCAAGTTATATTCATCGATTTTATTCGGCTTTGCCTTTTCACCTTCACTTAAGGTGAATATATTAGAATCTACTCGTATTGCCCATTTCCTAAATTGCAAATTAATCTTATTACATGTGGGTAAAAATACCCCTGAAAAACTAAGTGAAATCAATTCCATTATTTCTCAAACAGAACATTCAAGCCTTTCTGTTGATATACTTTGGAAGGCAGGAAACCCAGAATCGGTTATTACCGAAGCTTGTTTAGATTTGAATATTGACTTATTAATTTTAGGTGCACTACAGCACGAAAATAGATTTCAGTTTTATGTGGGCTCGATTGCCAGAAAGCTAACGCGTAAAGTAAACTGTTCTGTTCTTTTATTAATAAAACCGTCAGAAACACGAGTGCCCTGTAAGCATGTTGTAGTAAATGGACTAGATGCACCAGACACCCCAATGGCCATAGAACATGCCTTTTATTTTTCTAGTTTGCTTGGCGCACAACAAATTACCATTGTTGAGGAAATTTTGCCAAAAGAGATACAAGTTACCGTTGAAGATGATCGCTCATTAAAAAAGGCGAATATTATTAAACAACGGTTAAGGCACAGAGAAGAATTTAGGGTAAAAAATATCGTAAGCAACTTACCTAAAAATATTACTCAGAATATTACTGTTAAAACGCAAAGTATATTTGGAAAAAGAGGGTATTCGATTGGGCACTATGCCGAAGTGGTCAGAGCTGATCTTTTAGTGATGAACGCACCTTTGAAAACAGGAATTTGGGACCGTATTTTTCCGCATGATATTGAATATATTTTATCTGATTTACCAACCGATTTATTAATTGTTAGAAAATAGATTTGACAGCCAGAAAAAAGAAAAACGCTACATTCATTGGTTCACTTCCCAAGAATTTATTTTCTGGTTTTGTGGTCTCTCTAATTGCACTACCCTTAGGTCTTGGGTTAGCGTTAGCAAGTGAAGCACCTCCAATTTCCGGTATTATTGCTGCGGTTGTGGGTGGCGTAGTAGTTTCCCTTTTAGGTGGCTCAAATGTCACCATTACTGGGCCAGGTAATGGTATGGTTATCGTGCTATTGGGCGCTATCACAACTTTAGGTGGTGGTGATTTGTATGAAGGTTATCTTTTCACATTAGCTGCAATTGTATTCTCTGGTCTTCTAATGCTAATTCTTGGGTTTTTAAAAATGGGAAGGCTGGCAGATTTTTTTCCTGCGTCTGCCATTGAAGGAATGCTCGCGGCCATAGGTTTGGGTATTCTAGCAAAACAGTTTCATATTATGATTGGTCATAATAATGAACATGGCAGTATCGTTCATTTGCTTTTACAAATACCAGAAGGCATTGTCAACCTATATAATGATTATCATTTAGAACAGCTTATTGCCGCAATTATCGGATTAATTGCTCTTATCATCATGGCAAATTATTCTAAAATAAGAAATAAATATTTACATCTTATTCCTGCTCCGATGTGGATATTAATATTGTCGGTAACCTTCAGTTATGTTTTTGATTGGATTGACCTACCTTATCCCCTACAAGATCAGTTTTTAGTTAATATTCCAGATAATGTGCTTTCGAATTTAGCTTTCCCTAATTTTTCAAAAGTGATGGAGTTGGAATTTATAATAGCTGTTTTCTCTATCACCCTTATTGCAAGTATAGAATCATTATTAAGTATAAAGGCCGTTGATAAGCTTGACCCTGAACGAAGACGGTCTAACGTAAACAAAGACCTTAAAGCTCTTGGTTTCGCTACTACACTCAGTGGTTTATTAGGTGGCTTAAACGTAGTTACAGTTATTGCAAGAAGCTCAGTTAACGTAAATAATGGAGCAACCAATAAATCTGCTAATTTTTTTCATGCCCTTTTCTTAGTCGTATTTGTACTTCTTTTTCAAGACCAACTAAGGCGAATACCTTTAGCTTCTTTAGCTGCCATATTGGTGTATACGGGTTATAAACTAGCTACACCTAAAAATATTAGTAAAATAGCCAGAATTGGTAAAGAACAGATTGTTATTTTTTTGGCAACGCTACTAACGACCTTGTTCACTAACCTCATAACGGGTATAGCAATAGGAATTGTAGCAACCTTCTTAATTCATGTCGCTCTTAATAAAAGTCTCCTGTTATTTGTTAATCATTTAATAAAGCCAAATATATTAATGTTTAAAGAGAAAGATGTCGGTAATTACTACATCAGCGTTAAGTACTTCTCTAGTTTTCTAAACTTTTATAGGCTAAAGAATAAATTGGATATTATACCTGAAAACGAAAATGTAATTCTAGATTTTTCTCTATGTAGTTTTGTGGACCACACCGTAATGGAGGGGTTAGAAAACTATATTGACACCTTTTCAAACAAAGATGGCAGTATTGAAATTATTGGGCTCGACAAACATGGTACAGATTCAAAACATCCATTTGCTATTCGTAAGTTATTGCCTTTGAACAAGCTAGGGCCAATGGAAAAGTATTTTACAAAAAGACAAGGGCTTTTAAAATCTATGGCAAAAGAGTACAAATGGTCATATACACCCCATAGAACCAAGAAAACCAAATTTCTAAATAAGTTCATCTTTTTTAGAACTAGAAAAGTGCCGTTTTTTTACAATAGCTTATATGATGAAACAAAAACATTGCACCTATTTGATATAGAGTTTAGCGAAGGTGAATTCATTGCGCGAGAAGTTGTAAAAACAACGATATTACATATTAAAGTAATGCGCCCCATTCCTGTATTTACTCTGGATAAAGAAGGCCTTTTAGATTTCATATATGGCATGGCCGGTTTTAAAGACATTCAATTAGAAAATCATCCAGATTTTAACAAACGCTTTTTCTTAAGTGGTGAAGATCAAGATGAAATACAACATTTGTTTACTGACGAATTAATCTTGTTTTTAGAGAGCAATCCGTACTACCACATAGAAACTAACGGAGATTCTATTTTAATCATGAAAAAAGAAAGATTGTTAAGCGTTAAGGAAATTAAAGCCATGCTTTATTTCGGCAAACAATTAAACCAATTACTAACTCAAAGTATCGCCGTTTAATTATCACTTTAGAATATTTTCTAAGTTTTACGAATTAAAAAAATTGTTTAGAAAAAGGAATTGTCTTACAATATCAAATTTATAAAAATCATGTTTTTTATACATAACTTACTAGTATACAATAATAAAGTATGCTTGTTACGGGATAACTTAATCTTACAAAAGATGAAAGAAATACCCGATTTTACAAATGTCTTTTCTAACTTAGCCTAAAGTTTTCTACTTTTTGAATAGTGCCTATTTAAAATCAATATTGAATTTTAAAATCAAAATTTTTGATATACATATCAAACTCATTTTTCACAATAAGAAAACTTAAATTAGACCAAAGAATACCTTTTAATTATAATCTATAACCTTTCATATTTAGAAGAACTTTAGATGCCTGGATTTAATAAGCATTCTGTTTTCAAAAAACCATTTTTATATGGTTTTTTGGCATTTCTATTGGTGTTGATTATAACACAAACCATCACTAATCAAAGATTAAAAATAGAGAATCAAAATGAGCAAAATAAGGTAAATGAAAGGGCTTTAAAACTAGGAGAGGATTTACAAGGCATTCTTGGACAAAGTTCAACAGCAACCCAAACATTGGCTTTCATTGTCGAAAATTACGGTATACCCGACAACTTTGACAGTATCGCACAGTTACTTATAAATAGCAACAAAAAAATTGATGCTTTAGAAATCGTAGATAAAGAAGGGGTTATTACCAATGTTTACCCTTTGGCAGGCAATGAAGTTCTTGGGTTGAATATATTCGAAGATTCTATTGGTAAAAATGGGGCGATTTCTACATTGGAGAGACGAGATTATTTCACTGCTGGACCAATTCACCTCAATCAAGGCGGTACGGGTTTTGTTGGTAGAAGACCTCTATTTAATGAAAACGGTTTTAATGGTTTTGTGGCTGCTGTTGTAAGGTTGTCTACTGTTATTAGTGCAGTAGAAATAGATACGACAGACGATCCTCAATTTTACTATCAACTAGCAAAAATCAACGCTGATAATACAGAGGAGGTCTTTTATTCTTCTAAAGATATATCGAAAGATGAAGCTATAAATGTACCCCTTACCACAAGCCAAGGTGAATGGAAGCTTTATGTGATCTCAAACATGCCTTCTTCTTATTCAACAATTATTATATTTTCTATTTTAGGATTTTTACTCTCCTTAGTTTGTGGAATTCTCGTTTGGTTTCTAGTTCGTCAACCTTTTAAGTTGAATCAATTGGTTAAGGAAAAGACAATCTTACTTAAAGAAAGTCAACAGGAGTATAAAGCCTTAATAGAACAGGCTTCTGATGGCATTATTGTGACGAATGTATCTGGTGACATTGTAGAGGTTAACCTCATGGCTGTTGAAATGTTAGGATATACCAAGGAAGAATTGAATAATAAAAGCCTAACGGACATTATTCATCCAGAGGATTTAAAAAATAATCCCATTAGATTTACTGAATTTAAAGGTCAGTCGGTTCTTACAGAACGTAGGTTGGTTAGGAAGGATGGTAGTGATTTTTTCGTTGAAGTAAATTCTAAACTTCAAGCAAATAAAACCATTCAAGGAATTTTAAGGGATATCAATAAAAGAAAGTTCATAGAAGCAGAAAATAAAAAATTAATTGCCATAATTGAAAATAGCCCTGGCTTTATAGGCTTAGCTACATTAAGCGGCACACCCTTATATATAAACGATGAAGGTAAAAAATTAATAAGCTTTCCCTCAGAAAAAGAGTTTTCGAAAATGTCGATTCTAGATTTTTTTCCAAAGGAGTTTGCAGAAACTGCCGCGCAAGAATTTTTACCAACCTTATTTAAAACGGGCATTTGGAATATGGAGGTGCCTTTTAAAGATTTTAAGACCAATTCCGTAGTGCCCGTCCAATTTTCATGTTTTATAGTTAAAGATAAGGAGGTCAACGAGCCTATTGGCATAGGCTGTATTGCTTTAGATTTAAGGGAGCACAAGAAAAAACAGCAAGACATGTTAGAGTTGCAATCAAAAATGGATGCTGCAATACGAATAGGTAAAATTGGGTATTGGGACTATGATATTGCAACAGAAAATGCCAATTGGTCTCCTAGATTGTATGAGATTTACAATGTTAAGCAAGGCACCACTATTACCATTCCATTACTTGAAAGTTTAATCCATCCAGATGATGTGGATTTGCATCGTAACGTTTTAAAAGAAACAATTGTTGAAAATGGTTCACATTCTTATACGTATAGAATATTAGACAACAATGGCTCAATTAAATACTTGCATATAGAAATGGAAGCTGATTTTAATGAGGAGGATTTACCTGTTAAATTAAGAGGAACCGTTGTTGATATTACAGAACAAAAAGAAGCGAACAACAAAATTCTTGAACTGCAAAATAAGATGGACGCAGCCATTCGAATTGGAAAGATTGGGTATTGGAGCTGGGATCTGAAGAATAATCTCGTTGATTGGTCTCATGAAATGTTTGAAATATATGGTATTCCTGATAAGTCGAGCATAACTCTAGAAGAAGCAATTGAATTTATACACCCCGAGGATTCTAATGTATTGGCTGAGGTTTTGAGTAGAAAACCAGAAGATGATCAAACGGAAGCGACGGTTTATAAAATATGCCTTAGAGACAAAACCATTAAACATATTTTAAGTTTCAATGAGAATGTTTATAATGATCAAGGCGAGCCCATACAACTACAGGGTACTGCGATGGATATTACAAGCAGTGTTTTGGCTGAAGAAGCTTTGCGTGAGAGCCAAGAGAAATTTGCCAAGGCCTTTGAGACCAATTTAATGGGCATGATTATGCTAGATGACCTAAGAAGGGTAATTGAAGCCAACGAAACAGTTTGTACCATAACAGGGGTGGCAAGAGAAGAGTTGCTTGGAAAAACAATTTTAGAGTCAGGTGTAGTAACTATAGACCAATTTGATGATGATAAACGAGAAAAACTATGGAAAAAATTGTCAGAAGAAGGCGGAATTATAAACCAAGAGTTTACAGTCACCCTTAAGGGCGGCGAAAAAAAATCCCTTTTGGTATCCATCGAACCTTTATATTTTAATCAGCAAGAGAATTATTTAATCAATTTGATCGACAATTCAAAAAGAAAAGAAGCTGAAGAAGCATTGAAGTCGCAATATAAAGAACTTAAAAAGACAAATTCAGAACTTGATAGTTTTGTGTATAGCGCTTCTCATGAACTCAGAGCGCCTTTAGCTTCGGTTCTTGGGCTTATACATTTGATATTGATGGAGGAGCAAGAGCCACAATTAGCACTTCATTTAAATATGATGGAAAAATCTATTGAAAGATTAGATGATTTTATCAAGGACATCATTGAATATTCTCGAAATAAACATGTTGATGTTAAATTAGAAACTATAAATTTTACTAACTTATTGGAAAGTTCATTAGAAAGTCTGTGGTATTTAGAGAACACGAATAAAATTAACATAGAAATAAACATTAATGATAAAGTACGTTTTGTTTCCGATAGCAAGAGAATTTCTATTGTTTTAAATAATTTTATATCGAACGCCATTAAATATCATGATATAGAAAAAAAAGCCCCTTCTATTTGGCTTGATGTAACAACCACAAAAAAAGAAGCAATAATCACTATTAAAGACAATGGTTTAGGAATAGAAGAAAAAGAAATCGATAAAATTTTTAATATGTTCTATAGGGTATCTTCTAAAATAATGGGATCTGGTATAGGTTTGTTCATCGTAAAAGAAGTGCTGGCAAAACTAAATGGTGTTTTGTCCGTAGAATCAAAATTAGGAGAAGGTTCAATGTTTACTATAAAAATACCAAATGAATCAAGTAGAAAATAATATGACTAGCGATATAAATATACTTTTGATAGACGATTCGGATGTGGATAATTTTATTAATAAAGCCATAATCTCGAAAGAGGAAAACATTTCGCAAATTACGGTCATGACCTCTGGTTTTGACGCCTTAGCCTATTTAAAAGATCTTATTAAAAAATCAGAGGCGTTCCCCGATGTAATTTTCTTAGATATTAAAATGCCAGGAATGAACGGGTTTGAATTCTTAGACGAATACCTGAAACTGTCAGAAGACTTAAAAAATCACTGTAAAATATACCTTTTAAGTTCGTCATTAGATTCTTTAGATTCCGAAAAAGGGGAAAAGTATTATGTGGTTAAAAAGCAACTTACCAAACCATTGGCACACCATCAAATTAATGAATTGCTTTTAGAAGATTAATTACACAACAAAGGTCAATTCAAAAATTGACTATTTAGCCTGTATGTCTGCAGGGCTAAATGATAATATATTCTTAATAATTCTAAGATTCAATCCACTTTTATTATTTTGCCCTTTATGAAAATTTATCCCGTTGAAACCGGAAATTTTAAATTGGATGGTGGTGCTATGTTCGGTGTTGTTCCAAAGGCCATTTGGCAAAAAACAAACCCAGCAGACAGCAATAATCTAATTGACATAGCGGCCCGTAGCTTATTAATTGAAGATGGCCATCGACTTATATTAGTTGATACAGGCATGGGAGACAAACAATCAGACAAATTTTTTGGTTATTACTATCGCTGGGGAAATTATACCTTAGATGCTTCGCTAAAAATACATGGTTTTCACAGAGATGATATTACCGATGTTTTTTTGACCCACCTGCATTTTGACCATTGTGGTGGTGCCATTCAGTGGAATAAAGATAGAAGTGGTTATGAACCAGCCTTTAAAAACGCGAAATTTTGGACAAATGAAAAACATTGGAAATGGGCAACAGAGCCTAATCCGCGTGAAAAAGCTTCATTTTTAAAAGAAAACCTAATCCCCATGCAAGAGAGTGGTCAATTAACTTTTATTGACCATAAAGATGAAAACTTCCTAAATAATAGTCCGTTAGGTTTCGATATCCGTTTTGTAGACGGTCATACCGAAAAACAAATGTTACCTCAATTTTCTTATAAAGGAAAAACTATTGCTTACGTGGCAGACCTTATACCAACTGTTGGGCATATTCCATTACCCTACGTAATCAGTTATGACACAAGGCCCTTAATTACTATGAAAGAAAAAGAATTGTTTTTAAATGATGCTGTGGAAAACAATTACTATCTGTTTTTTGAACATGACGCACACAATCAACTATGTACGTTAAAACATACAGAAAAAGGTGTTCGATTAAATCAGATTTATTCTTTTGATGAAATCTTCAATTAACTTTACACTACTATATTAACTAATAATACACTTAAACTAAAGATTCCCATTTATGACAAATACATATTTAAAATCATTATTCGCTCTTTCAATTATTGCGTTACTAATCAGTTGTGGCAGTACCAGTTCGGCAGCAGGTGGAGGCGGACTAATTCTTACTCCCGTTGAGAATATTGATACAACTCCTTTAAAAATAGCCGACCTCACCACAAGTGAAAAGAATAATTGGGGACATTTAGATTTAGTGGCAGACACCATACCAGGAATGAGTGTTGATAAAGCTTACGATGAAATTATTAAAAATAGAAAAGGAACTAAAACTATAGTGGCAGTGCTAGATTCTGGTATTGATTTAACCCACGAAGACCTTGATGATGTTTTGTGGACCAATACCAAGGAAAGAGCCGGCAATGGTATAGATGATGATGGTAATGGCTATATAGATGATATTCATGGATTCAATTTTTTAGGAGAATCGTACAATGAACAATTAGAATACGTTCGTATGCTACGCCTAAACATTGGTGATGCTGCAACGCTTTCTAAGGCAAAAACAAAGTTAGATGCAAAATATAACGAAGCATTACAGGGCAAACAGCAATACGAGCAAATACTACAAGCGGTTAAAAACGCCGATTCGGCAGTAAAAAACCATTTAAAAAAGGATACTTACACTAAAAAAGATCTGGCCGATATTACGAACCCCAATGAAGCTATGCAACAAAACATTGCGATTCTTAATCAAATGTTCAGTATTCAGGACTCTATACCTGAAGTTTTAAAGGAATTAAATGATGGTGTTAAGTATTATACCGAGCAACTCAACTACAACTTAAATAAAGACTTCAACGGTAGATCAGTTGTAGGTGATGATCCATATGATATTAGTGATGTAAATTATGGTAACGGTAACCCAAAAAACAGAGTTGATGATGAAAGCCATGGAACGCATGTTGCTGGCATTATAGCTGCTGAACGTAATAATGGAAAAGGCGTTAACGGGATAGCCAACAACGTTGCAATTATGAGTATTAGAGCAGTGCCTAATGGAGATGAGTATGATAAAGATATTGCGCGAGGTATTCGCTATGCCGTTGATAATGGCGCTCGAGTAATAAACGGGAGTTTTGGAAAATCATTTTCTCCAAAAGCAGAATGGGTGAATGACGCTATAAAATATGCAGCTGAAAAAAATGTGCTTTTTGTACATGCAGCAGGTAATGATGGCGCAAATCTAGACGACCCAACTAATGGTAATTACCCAAATGACCAAGTGAACAACGGGCCTGAAATTGCAGATAATGTAATAACCGTTGGTGCTTTGAATCCGAAATATGGTTCTGAGCTGGTTGCCAGCTATTCAAATTACGGTAAAATAAATGTTGATATTTTTGCCCCAGGTACCGACATCTATTCTACCTACCCGAACAATGAATATGAATATTCGCCAGGAACCTCAATGGCTGCACCAGCAGTAGCAGGAATAGCAGCTTTGGTAATGTCGCAATATCCATCACTTACTGCCGCACAGGTAAAAAAAATAATTTTACAATCTGGATTACCAATTAAAACTACGGTAGTTTTAGGAAGCGACGGAAGAAAAAGCGGTTCTCTTAATGAAATTTCTACATCCGGTAAGATCGCAAACGCTTATAATGCTTTGGTATTAGCAAGTAAAGTGGCTGCCAGACAGGTTCAATTATAATTATTATAAAACACACATGACTAAATCAATTTTAAGTTTTTTTATCGCATTATTCACTATTGGCTTAATAGCTCAGAATAAAACTGACTACTGGCAACAAAATGTAGACTATACCATGGATGTGGATATGGATGTTGATAATTTTCAATACACCGGTACTCAAACATTGGTCTACACCAATAATTCGCCAGATGAATTAAAAAGGGTTTACTTCCATTTATATTTCAATGCGTTTCAACCAGGTAGTGAAATGGATATTCGTTTGCAAACTATTGCTGATCCTGATGGTCGTATGATCACAGAGGAAAAGAAGAGTAGAATTTCTACCCTTTCTGAAAGTGAAATAGGATATCTACACGCCACTTCTTTAACACAAAATGGTAAGAACGTGACGTTTTCTGAAGAAGGCACCGTATTGGTCGTTGACTTAGCTTCACCAATAGCACCGGGTAGTAAATCTACTTTTAACATGGTTTTTAATGGTCAAGTTCCTTTACAGATAAGACGTTCTGGCAGAAACAACGAAGAAGGTGTTGCCTTATCCATGAGCCAATGGTATCCAAAGCTAGCAGAATATGATTTTGAAGGCTGGCACGCAGACCCATATATAGCACGTGAGTTTCAAGGTGTATGGGGCGATTTTGACGTAAAATTAACCTTAGATAAAAAGTATACTGTTGGTGGTACTGGTTATCTTCAAAACCCAAATGAAGTAGGGCACGGGTACGAAACACCAGGAACAAAAATCAAGAAACAAAAAGGGAAAACATTAACCTGGCATTTTAAAGCGCCAATGGTTCATGATTTTATGTGGGCGGCAGATCCTGAATACATTCACGATATTCAACAAGTTCCTAATGGTCCGGTATTACATTTCCTATATAAGAATAATCCTAAAATATTAGAAAACTGGAAAAATCTTCAGCCAAAAACAGTTGAGGCTATGGAGTTTTTCAATAAGAATATTGGCGAATATCCATACGATCAATACTCTGTTATACAAGGCGGTGATGGTGGAATGGAATATGCCATGTCTACCCTAATAACCGGTGACCGTAAATTTGGTAGCCTAGTTGGGGTAATGGCACATGAAATGGCGCATTCTTGGTTTCAGCACATTTTAGCTACCAATGAGGCAAAACACGAGTGGATGGATGAAGGGTTTACTTCCTTTATCTCTAAACTTTGTATGAGCGAAATAATGGATTTGGATAAGGACAATCCATTTGAGGGTACTTACAAAGGATATAGAAATCTAGCGCTTTCAGGTAAAGAACAGCCACAGACTACCCATGCTGATCGTTATGACCTAAATTTCGCTTACGGTATATCAGCCTATAGCAAAGGTTCTATTTTCTTATCTCAACTAGGTTATGTAATAGGTCAAGATAAATTAATGGAGACCATACGGAAATATTATGCTGAGTTTAAATTTAAACATCCTGTTCCCAATGATATTAAGCGAGTTGCAGAAAAAGTCTCTGGTTTTGAACTAGATTGGTATTTAACCGATTGGACCCAAACCACCAACACTATCGATTATGGGATAAAAGAAGTTGCCGTTGTAGATAATAGTACTAAAGTAACCTTAGAACGTATTGGTTTGATGCCAATGCCTATAGATGTTTTAATCGTTTATAAAGACGATACCAGAGAAACATTCTATGCGCCTTTACGAATGATGCGTGGCGAAAAAGAAAATCCTTATGCTGGTATTGAACGAACTGTATTAGAAGACTGGCCTTGGGCTTACCCAACCTATGATTTTGTAATCAATAAACCCTTGTCGACCATAAAAGCTATTGTTATAGATCCATCACAATTAATGGCAGACATTAATTTGGAAAACAATGTTTGGCAAGCGGAGTAATCGAATATAGTGCTGTTTAAGATAATAATGCCTCCTTTTTAAGGGGCATAATCTTCATGATAATTATTTCGTAATGGATGTATCCTTCGGTAAAAAGGAAAAACTTAAAAGTAAAAAGCTCTTCACACAATTGTTTGAGGAAGGCAAGGGTGTTTCCGTATATCCGTTGAAGTTAATTTATATCTCTACTGAAAAGAAAGAAGCACCTATTCAAACAGGAGTTACTGTATCGAAGAGAAATTTTAAAAGCGCTGTTAAAAGAAATAGAATAAAGCGTCTATTACGAGAGTCTTACAGACTTAATAAAGCATTGATTTTTAACAATACTGATGCAAACTTTGCGTTTCTATTTTTATACCTTGGTAAGGATATGCCCTCCTTTGAGCTATTAGACCAAAAAATGAAGCTCGTAATGAACAAGTTTAAGCTCCAGATTAATGAAAAAAATACTCAGTAAAAAAGTACTTGTACCTATTATAGCGATTGTATTTCTCTTTGTGGGGAGTAGTTATAAAAGTGACTTTTTTGAAATAGCGAAGCAAATTGAAATTTTCACCACCCTGTTCAAAGAATTGAACATGAATTATGTGGATGAAACCAACCCTGCAGAATTAATGGATACCGCCATTAAAAACATGTTAGAGGAATTGGATCCTTATACCAAATTTTTAAACGAACAAGATGTTGAAACCTATCGCATAAATAATGCAGGTGAATATTCTGGTATAGGTGCAATGGTTCGCTCATTTAAAGACAAACTGTTAATTATAGAGCCAAACCAAGGATATCCCGCAGATAAGGCTGGTTTAAAAGCAGGAGACGAGATTATACAAATTGGAGACATAAAAGTAGCTGATTTTGAAGAAAATGCCAGTGAGCTCTTAAAAGGCGCAAACGGTTCAACGGTGACCGTGACCTATAAAAGACAGGGTAAAACAAATACAACTACCATTACTCGTGAAGGTATAGAGGTTGATGCTGTTCCTTACTTTAATATGATCGATAATAAAACTGGTTATATCGTATTGGCCAAATTCAATGCAAAAGCAACTGAACAAACAAAGGCCGCCTTGCTGGACTTAAAAGGAAAAGGTGCCGAAAAAATAATACTAGACCTAAGAGATAACCCCGGCGGCTTGCTTTCTGAGGCTATTAATGTAACTAACCTTTTTGTACCCAAAGGAGAATTAGTAGTAACAACTAAATCTAAAGTCAAAAAATTTAATCGAGAATACCATACCAATAATCAACCTGTAGATGAAGAAATTCCTTTAGTGGTTTTGGTAAATGGTAGCAGTGCTTCGGCAAGTGAAATTGTATCGGGCAGCTTGCAAGATTTAGATAGGGCGGTAATCATGGGCGCAAGAAGTTTTGGAAAAGGCCTAGTTCAACGTCCATTAAAATTAACATATGGCACTCAATTAAAAGTAACCATTTCAAGATACTACACTGCTTCTGGTCGCTGTATTCAAGCATTGGATTATTGGAATAGAGACGAAAGTGGAAATGCCGTAAGAAACACAACATATACTGATTTCGCCACCCGTAATGGCAGAAAAGTACAAGATGGCGGTGGAATTTTACCAGACATTGAAGTGGCTACCTCTCAAACCAATGACCTTACATTAGCTTTACTTCAAAACAATGTGATTTTTGATTATGCCACCAATTACTTTTATGCGCATAAATATATCTCGGTTACAGATTTTAAATTTACAGATACCGATTTTAGTGCTTTTAAAAATGATGTAAAGAAAAGTAGTTTCTCTTTTGAGACCAAAGCAGAGAAGGCTATTAAAAATGCACTCTCAGGGGATGAAAATGATTTTTTAGGAAGCGATGTTAAGGATAGTTATAAAACACTTTTGGCCAATATAGAAAAAGGCAAAATTAATGCCCTTGACAAGTACAGAAGTGAGATTCAAAAAAACCTAGAAGATGAAATCGTAAAACGATACTTCTACAGAGATGGTTTATACCAGTATTATTTAAATAACGATGACGCTATTTTAGCAGCGACAGAATTATTGGGAAATACTTCTAAGTATAGCGGTATTTTAAAATAGAAATCCTCTAATTATAAGAGCACGATTTAGCATCTGAAACGACATAGTAATCTTTAAAATTTTTAGCCTTTGGATCTGTACACCCTTTTATATTCCTGATTCTAATATCCCTAAAATCTATAGGTTGGCCTTCACTTTGCAATGCTATTAACCCTTCTTTTAAAGGTTTGCCATCTTGCTTAATTTTAGGGTCATACCCGTTCGCTACTTCTCCACCAATTTGTGGCTTCGTGTATTGCAATACCGTTTTTCCATTAATTATGTGCTTAACTAATGAATCATGATAAACAATTAATTCAGCTGTTACCCATTGATCTCCGAAATAAGTGTCTGAACTCGAATTAATACAGTGTCTGGGGTCTATCTTGCCTTCATAGACAACGTCTGTGCCAGGAGAGCACATATTGCCTGTAGGTCGCTCTACCCCCTCTTCTATTCCTGCCAAAAATTGCATTTCTACAGAAATTGGCCAGTCTTGCTCTTTAAGCATCGTTTTAGGGTCTTGTGAGTGAAACATAAGGCCACTGTTTTTCATGGTATACTCTGGTGCACCCCTATAAAGTTCACCAACAAATCTATATTGCATAGTTAAATGAAAATCTGAAAAGGGTTTGTCATAATATAAATGTGAAAATCGGTCGTTAAACTCACCCTCATATTGATCATAGCGCACTTTTACCATGCCATCCTCTGCTCTAAATGTTTCCCCATAATTAACACCAACTTCATAGTGATGAATTTTTGTGGTCCATCCTTTTAGGTCTTCCCCATTAAACATGGTTTCCCAATCGCCTTCTGTTTGTTGAGATGTTAATTTCATACATCCTAATAAGAATAATAGTGCCGTAAAAGTTAAGCTGGTGTTTAGAAATTGAACTTTCATTTTTTTGGATTTTTGTTTATTTAAATAATTTTTAAAGACTAAAATCTAATTTAATCAAATAAAGAATCAGAGTCTTTAGAAGGCGCTTCGAACTTTCTCAAATAAACGATTCGTTCAGTCTTATTTCTTCTATTGATAAATTCTTCCTTTGTTAGCTTCGGGTCAATTTGACTATAATGACATTTGTATGAATCAAATGCTGTACTAAGATCTTCCGTTGAATATGATATCTTGGTTCTTAAGTATTTCATATCCTGCCCTCTCAAGGTTTTGGTGTCAGCGTCATCTAATGATTCAGAAGGCGTGCCATAATAGAACAAGGACATTGGTTTTTGCCATTGCTTACTCAAATATACCTGTGTTACCGAAGCACCTACCAACCGGTGATCCATATGTGTTGAACCGCCATCGGGTCCCCAAGTAATTAAAACATCTGGCCGAACCATTTCAATAATATCTTTTAACTCTAAAACAATAGCCCTAGCATGCGGTACATGACCATCATAGCCTTCATCAGCTTTTAACTGGTCGTGGTATTCTAAATGTGTTAATTCTGCCCCTAATTGATTAGCGGCACACTTCATTTCTTCTTTACGGGTAGCGACCAATGTTTCTCCTGCTATATGGTCATGAAAATCATTAGTGCCATATCTACCGTCTGTAACAATGACCAAATGCACTTTGGCGCCTTCCCGTGTGTATTTTGCTAAAATTGGTGCTACTGTACTTTCATCATCTGGGTGTGCAAACACCGCCAAAATTGTTTTGCCTTCGTGAGGTTTTTGACCACGTACCTCAACTGTATTAAAAAGAATTAGTGATATAATGAAAATGAGAACTAAAGAGTGGTGTCTCATGAGAATTAATAATGCAGCTTTTTTATGATTCATAATACCTCGTTTTGCTTTTGAATATTTTAAAAAGACCTTCCTAAAAGTTCACATTTAAATATAATACATGTTGCTTGATTTTCGCCTTTTTATATCGTAGTATAACAAATCTGTAATGTTAATGCCATAACTATAAATTAGAAACAGAATTGAAGTATTGTGTTTTCTAGTACGTAATACTTCAGATTTTGAAATAGATTTTTTTCTTGTCTAAAAAGTAGGTGATGAACCAAAAAATAAATAATACCAGCAGTGAGTTCAATACCAGAATCAATGATTCAGATACTCCAAATGGTGCTAATAGCCCTTCCGTCCAAATTAAACCAAAATCCCTAAACCATTGTACTCCTACTGTTTCGGCAAAAAGATAAATAAATATAGCATTAGTGCCCACTACCGAAAATACAGCACCCCATTTTTTATGGTTGGCCCTTACATCTATAACCCAGTAGAAAAAGGTTAAGGTTAAGATGGCCAAACCACCTGAAACTAGGGTAAAAGAGGAGGTGGCAATGCGTTTGATAATAGGTGTGATATTTAAAATATCTAAGGCAAACCCAATAATCAATATCGAAATTCCCCAAATTAGAAAAGTTTTCAATTTATTGGCTGTCGATTTATTCTGTAATAATAGTTGTCCACATAGTACGCCCCATATAGTGTGAGCAGCTGTAGGGATAAAGTTTACAAAAACCCAATACCCACTATTTACCTTTCCCATAACCAACATATCAACATAAGAGCCGAAACTATCATGCCCTTCTACATAAGGTGCTTCGGTGTTATAGCCTCTATATAACAACTCAGTCAATATCAAAAGTGCGGCAGATATAATTATTTGATTTTTGTGTGACATACCCATAATGGCGTAGGCTATTAAAATGGTAAAAGCCAATTGCACTAAAACATTCCATAATTCCCAAACCAAGGCATGGTTATAAACACAATGCAATAAGACACCAAAGCTGAACAAAAGAAAGCATCGTTTTAAAATATGCTTAGTTACACTTTTTCTATTACCTGAGGCAAGACGTTTTCGAAGTGAAAAAGGCATGGCTACCCCCACAATAAACATAAAAAAGGGCTGAATTAAATCCCAAAACCGCAATCCGTTCCACGGATGATGATGTAACTGTAATGCTAAAGGTTCTAAAAATGTGCCTTGGGTAAGTTCGAAAAAATGATGATGAAATCCTGCTGCTTCCGCAATTAATAAAAACATAATCACTCCTCTAAATACATCTAGTGAATAAAGTCGTTCAGAAATTGGAGCAGATAATTGAACCATTAGTTTTTACTTGTTTGAACTTCCTCTTAAATGTAATAGATTTAAATGGAAAAAGTTACTGTTCGTATTTTATCCCTACTTTTAAATTGACAAACTAAAACCTCTATCATTCAATAAATCAGATTATGCGTAACCATTTTTTAATTACCACAAGCTTGTTTTTGTGTCTATTCTCTCAGGCACAAGAGACTAAAAAAGATACTTCTCCAAAACCTATACCTGAAGCCAAATCTTTTGTCACAAAACATCAGGGTTTCTTTGGTGGTAAAACCATTGATTATACTACTACTGCAAAAGAAACTTTTCTAACGAATAAAGATGGTGATTCTATAGCCTCTTTTTGGTCGGTTGCATACACCAAAACATCGATGGGCGATGTCACTAAACGACCTGTAACTTTCGTTTTTAATGGTGGCCCAGGCTCTGCTTCAATGTGGCTGCATATGGGTTTTTTTGGACCTAAAATCGTAAAAGTAGATTCTGACGCCAAAAATGATGATGGTGCAGCACCATACAACCTAGTAAATAATGAACATGGTCTGTTAGACCTAACCGATTTGGTCTTCATTGACCCTGTAGGTACAGGGTATAGTAGATTAGTTGGAAAAGGTGACGGGAAAGATTTCTACGGACTTAAAGAGGATGTAGATTCGTTCGCCCAGTTTATTCGTAAATGGGTGACAGAAAACGAACGTTGGTTTTCTCCTAAATATTTGGCAGGTGAAAGTTATGGAACTACACGCGCAGCAGCTCTTGGTAAAGCTTTGGAAGAATCCGGACAAAATATGGCTTTGAATGGAATGATTTTAATTTCTCAAGCGCTCGATTATGCCGGCTCTACATCAGAACCAAATAACATTACTTCATTTATCACTTATTTACCAAGTATGGCTGCCACCGCATGGTATCACAAAAAAGCCGGACAAGGTAAAACACTGGAAAGTTTCACTCAAGAATGTCGCGATTTTACGTATAACACTTATGTTCCTGCACTTTATAAAGGCAATTTACTTACTGATGAAGAAAAAAATGCAATCGCTGATAAGCTAGCCTATTTTACTGGACTTGACAAAACCTACATACTTCGTTCAAACCTAACAATACTAATGGGTCGCTTTCAAAAACAATTATTGTTGGATAAAGGATTGGCTATTGGTCGTCTTGATGGACGATTTATGGGAGACGAAGAAGATAAGGTGTCTGAAAAGCCTCATTTAGGTGATGCTGCCAGCTACCAAATTAGCGCAGCCTATACTGCAAGTCTTAACCATTACTTTGCATCAGAATTAAAAATTAAAATGGATAGACCTTATATCACCTCTGGTGGTGGTTCAAATTGGCGCTGGAGAACTGTGCCGGATACTCAATATTGGGAGCCAATGCCCGTAAATACAGCTCCAGATTTAGGTGAAACAATGCGTAGAAATACCGCAATGAAAATAATGGTAGCAAGTGGTTATTATGATTTAATTACTCCTTTTTTTGATGCGGAATACACTTTTGCTAGAAACGGAATTGTAAAAGAACGCGTACAAATGAAGTATTACGAAGCGGGTCATATGATGTATACCCATGAACCTGATTTAATACAATTGAGCAAAGATATTCGTGAGTTTATAAGTACTAATTAAGTATTAGAAACAGTAACCTATGAGGGTCAACTCCTGTTTAATTACATTTTATATCCTATCGCTTAGCACTCTTGTCGGTTGCAAAGAAAAGACTTCAATAAAAGATGATAAGATGTATACCACATGGTCATCCTATTTAGGCGATTCTGGTAGAAGTCATTTTACTACTCTTGACCAAATTACACCTCAGAATGTTTCACAATTAAAAATTGCCTGGAGATATGAAGCACCCGACTGGGGACAAATGCAAATGAATCCTTTGGTTGTTGATAGCCTTGTTTATGGGGTAACCGCAGCATTACGTGTAGTAGCTCTTCATGCTGAAACCGGAAAAGAAATCTGGCAGTTTGGAGATTCGGTTCAAGTCTGGCATTCTACAAGTAGAGGTGTCTCTTACTGGGAAAAAGGAAATGACAAGCGTATTCTTTGCACACGTGGTGCTGATCTTTATGCACTTGATGCTCTCACCGGAATACCTATTGCCTCTTTTGGTATAGATGGAAAAATAGACATGCGTTCGGGAATGCCAGAGTCTGCAAAAGAAAAGTTCGTTATTTCTAATACTCCTGGCACTGTTTTTAAAGACATTATTGTAATGCCATTAAGAATATCTGAAGGTTCTGATGCAGCACCAGGTGATGTAATGGCCTTTAATGTAATTACCGGCAAGCCAGAATGGGTGTTTCACACCATACCCCACCCAGGTGAATTAGGCTATGAGACTTGGGAAGACCCCAACGCTTACAAAAGCCCAATGGTAGGTGCTGCAAATAACTGGGCAGGTATGGCATTAGACGATGAAGCAGAAATAATTTATGTGCCAATAGGTTCTGCTGCTCCTGATTTTTATGGTGGTGACCGTTTAGGAAGCAACCTCTATGCTAATTCATTAGTGGCTTTAAATGCAAATACAGGGGAGTACATTTGGCATTTTCAATTTACACATCATGATATTTGGGACCGTGATCCTCCTGCCCCACCAAACGTTTTAACTGTAGAACATAATGGAGAAAAAATAAAGGCGGTAGCACAAATCACCAAACAGGGCTATGTTTTTGTTTTTGACCGAATAACAGGAAAGCCTCTATTTGATATTGAAGAAGTACCTGTTTCACCTTCAACATTAACGGGTGAAGTTGCTTGGCCAACACAACCTATTCCCACAAAACCGAAACCTTTTGCACGACAATCGAATGAGCTAACAAAAGAAGATATTAGCCCTTATGCCGAAAATAAAGAGGAGCTTTTAGAATTTTTTGAATCCGCTGAAAAAGAAGTGTATAGTCCGCCTAGTCTTGAGCCTACTTTATTGCTACCCGGTTATGATGGGGCTGCGGAATGGGGCGGTGCAGGTGTTGATCCTGAAGATGGAATTTTATACGTGAATTCTAATGAAATGGCTTGGAATCTAAAGATGAAGGTCAATGAGGCTAATGCTCAAGAAATGCCCTTAGGTAAGCAAATTTATAGTAGTAAATGTGCTACTTGTCATCAGTCAGATAGAAAAGGTTTAGTTGGTAGTGGTTTTCCTTCTCTTATAGATATTAATCTTAAGAAAAACAAAGAAGAGGTAGTTTCTATTGTTACGCAAGGCAAAGGTATGATGACCGGTTTTCCGACATTGTCAGATTCAGAAAAAGATGCTTTGATACAATTTCTGTTCAATGAGGTGCAAACTTCAGCACCTCAAGCAAAAAAGGAAATTGCCAACACTTCAGAAGAGAACCCATACTTACATGGTGGCTATACTAAGTTTTTAGATAGTAATGGCTTACCTGGTATTTCGCCGCCTTGGGGAACACTAAACGCAATAGATTTAAATACAGGTGGTTTTCTATGGTCTATCCCTTTTGGGGAAACGTTGTCGCTTAAGGAAAAAGGGTTTCCCACCACGGGAACCGAAAACTATGGCGGGCCAATCATTACCCAAAACGGACTATTACTTATTGCCGCCACAAAAGATGGTTTTTTTAGGGCATTTAATAAATCAAATGGTGAACTTCTATGGGAATATGAGCTCCCTGCAGCTTCGTTTGCTACACCAAGCACATATGAATTCAAGGGCAAACAGTATATCGTTCTTGCTTGTGGGGGTGAAAAACTAGGAACCAAAAAAGGAAATCAGATTATTGCGTTTGCATTACCTAACCTTTAATCTGTACGGCTTTCTTTAATTTTATGATGTTTTTATCTTCCTCTTTAAGTAATCTTTTCGATCGTAAATATCGACCAACATTGTATTCATCATAATTAGAGGCGTTCTTATCTACACTGCTTACCCGTACCATATTTGAAGAATGGATAAATTGATCGTCACCAATCCACATACCCACATGAACAACCTTTTCTGCAGTCGAATCAGTCGCTTTTCTACCAAAAAACAATAAATCACCTTTGTCTAATTTACTGAAATCTGCAATGGAATCAATAGGTTTGCCTGCATGTACCTGCTGTGATGCATCTCGTGGAATTACCATACCATTCATATAATAAATGGTTTTGGTGAAACCGCTACAATCAACTCCCTTCGTTGATGTCCCTCCCCACAAATAAGGTACCCCCATTAATGATTTTGAGGTTTCAATTAGCGCATTAGCATCATAGCTTAAACTTGACAGCCATGATGTATAACCCCTGGCTTCTTCTTTAGAAACCAAAGCTTGTCTACCATCTGGAAATTGAACTTTATAATGCCCTTCTTCTTCCTCTAAAACCTTCAAAAGACTGCCGGCAACAAGGTCAGATACTCGAATGGTTGTATCTATTAAATCATATGCATGACCGTAGGTATTCGTATATATAATCTTGTTTGAAATTGCCCACTGCGATAAGCTTTTCTCATCCATTAATTGAATACCCCCAGCATCTACCCATGCCAAATATTGATCTGGTGTTTGAATCAAATACCAATCTCCATCTTTTTTTAAGACATTAATTACTGTGCCAAGAATAGCTTGGGTTGCTAATTCTGCAGAGTGTTTAGGGTTACTTCTTAGGTTGGCTGCTGAAATATTAATCACAGCCTTCGTTTTGCCTTTCAAATTTGATGATGGAAGTATCTTAATTTCGTCTACAACCTGAATTCCATTCTTCTTTAAAATTGCTTTTAGAGAATCTACTGCCTCTGGTAGATTACTCTCCCCAACTAATTTTAAACCAGAAGGTTCTTCTAAAACTTCTACATTAAAAACTGCCGTACGCTTATCAGGAGCAAAAAAATCTTTTATGCTCTCAATTGCATAATTAGAAATTTTCTTTTCTTCTAAATTGGTGCCGCATGATATATTCAATATTAACAAAATCAATACTAAAGCTTTATGGAACAGCGTTTTCTTCATACCTAAAAAAATTTCAAATAGTATTAGCCTTGTGAATTTATGTAAATTTATCGCAAATGAAGAAACTTAGGGTCATAGAACTTTTTGCTGGTGTTGGTGGATTTCGCTTAGGATTAGAGGACTCAGACAAGTATAGTGTAGTCTGGAGCAACCAATGGGAACCTAGTACAAAAACACAGCATGCATCATTAGTTTACGAAGCCCGGTTTGGAAATGAAAATCATAGTAATGCAGATATTTCAGAGGTAGAAACCAAAGAAATTCCTGATGCAGATATTCTAGTGGGTGGTTTTCCCTGTCAAGATTATTCTGTAGCTACTACCCTGCAAAATTCTAAGGGTTTAATTGGTAAAAAAGGAGTGTTATGGTGGAGCATCCATAGAATATTATCAGAAAAAAAGAATCCGCCGAAGTACCTTTTTTTAGAAAATGTAGATCGCTTACTCAAATCTCCATCAAACCAACGAGGACGAGATTTTGCCATAATGCTTAAAAGTCTTGACGATTTAGGATACGCTGTAGAATGGAGGGTGATTAATGCCGCAGATTATGGTATGCCCCAGCGCCGCAGACGTATTTTCTTCTTAGGCTATCACAAGTCAACCCCACTTTACAAAAAATTTAAAAGTATAAAACCAATAGAATGGATTTTTTATTCTGGAACAATTTCAACTGCTTTTCCTATTACCAATACTTCAACAAAAATAGATTCATTTACCATTAATGAAGATTTGGTCTCGCTATCTGAAAGTTTTAACGTGGATGGAAATCTATCGCCTTTTCAAAATACAGGCGTATTTATAAATGGACAAGCTTATACAACTAAAACCCTTCCTAGTTTTACAGGAAAGAGAACCGTTTTAAGTGATATTTTAGAAAAAGGAATAATACCCGATGAGTTTTATATAGCTGAAGATCAGTATGAAAAATGGGAGTATTTAAAAGGTGCGAAAAAAGAAATACGAACCGCCAAGACAGGGTTTTCATATAACTATAGCGAAGGAAGCATGATTTTTCCAGATGCTTTAGACAATACTTCAAGAACAATAATTACTGGTGAAGGTGGTAAAAGTCCTTCTCGTTTTAAGCATGTGGTTCAGTCTAAAAAAGGGCTGAGAAGATTAACTCCTTTAGAACTAGAGCGTTTAAACATGTTCCCAGACAATCATACTGCCCTTGATGGAATTTCTAATACCAAAAGAGCTTTCTTTATGGGTAACGCTTTAGTAGTGGGGGTTGTTCAAAAAATAGCAAATGTTCTTGCTAATAAAATTAGTTCGCCGTGAAAAGTAATTTCACATCTGATTTAAGAAAAGAGAAACAACTCTCTCATCTTTTAGATGTGTATTATGAAAGAAGTTTAGTCTATTATGATACATGCCGAGTTTATGATATGAAAAGTCAAATGATAGGTATTGACCTTTTGTTTACCCATAAGCAAACAAGAGATATTTTTAATATTGACGAAAAAGCACAATTAGATTATATAAATGAAGATTTACCTACATTCGCTTTTGAATTAGGTTACTATAAAGAAGATAGCTATAAAGAAGGTTGGCTTTTTGATAAACACAAAAAGACCGATTTCTACTCTTTGGCAACTGCCATTTATGAAGATGAACCCAACAAATTTACCTCATGTAAAATAACGCTGGTTAACCGAAAAATGTTACTTGCTTTTCTAAGCAAAAAAGCTATAACCAAAAAAGTTTTGACAGACTATTGTGACGCTTATATTGAGCACCACGGTAAACTAAAAATAAGGGAATTAAATTCTAGAAATGAAGGTTATCTCTATTTTTCAAAAAACAATAAAACTGAAAAACCGATTAATCTAATTCTAAAATTAGATTTTTTAATTACCCAAGGGATTGCGAAGCGGCTGGTTTAAAAAATGCTTGATTATCTCAACATATTGTTAATCAGCGTATAAAATTTGGAATTGTCGTTTTTTTTGTTATTTTACTAGGTATGGTAAAGTTAGAAAAGTCAGATAATACAGCATTTTTAGAAAAATCAATTCAACATTTAGAGGCTACCGGTTTCGAAAATATAAAAGCTGATATGGAGGGCTATGAAACTCCTAAGTCATATTCTAGAAAAGGTAAAGAAGATCATATTACCCCAGATATTGTTGCTATAAAAAATGGTAGAAAATATTATTTCGATATTAGTCTTAAATCTCCAAAAACTAGGTTGCTAAAATCTAAATGGCTGTTTTTAGATACATTAAGCCGTATGAATTCTAACCGTTTTAGAATTATTACAACAAAAGGGCATTATAAGTTTACAGATAGTATGTTAGAGGATATAAACTTGAGCAATAAAACTCCTATTAAAATATAATGATTCACTTTATAAAATAAAATAAGACCTGATATTCAGGTCTTATTTTATTTAAACATTTATACGTATTAAATCTTTATCAGTTTTACATAACCCGAAACAAAATTCTCTACTTGAATTGGTTCTGTAAAGCGTTTGTTTTTATCATCAATATCAATCTGTATAAAATACCTGTTATCGTGATAAGCTAAGTAACTAACCTGATCAGATTCACCACCCATAGAACCATACCGAGGTGAAATTATTATTTCTCTATCAAATTTATCAATTGTAGTAGCAAGGTGTACGCCCACTTGTGCTGATGATGTCGTTGGATCAAAAGACATTAAACTTATATCTTTATGTATTTTACCTGAATTAGTTTGAAAATAAGGATCCATGAAATCATAGATAGTTATATCTATTTCTTGACAAGTATCTGGCATGCAATATCTAAACTGTAGGCTTCCTTGATAAGGGTCTACGTCGTTAGAATTGCAATAGGCCACTTCTTTAAAAACATAACCTTCATAAATGGTTATTCTAGGGAACATGGCATACAAGAGTCCTTTATCATTTTTACAACCAAGTTGATTTAATGGCGTAATAATAATTTCACCGCGGTCTTTTAAACTACCACATTCAAAATACCCTCCATCGGCACATTCCATTGATTGTGAAAAATTAGGTTGATAAAGTACTAGTAAAGCCAAAATAAAAAGTATTTTTTTCATCGGAATTAAAAATGGTTCTGCGTTTGTTATTTAGCCATTTATCTAATCAAAATATGTGCCCATTTTAATTTTTTACCATCTGAATATGCGGAATACCATCTTCTAAATAACCTTCACCAATAGCTTCAAAACCGAGTTCAGTATAAAATTTATCGAGATAGGTCTGTGCCGAAATTTTAATTTGTTGCTCCATAAATTTATTATTAACCGCATTAATTGAGGCTTCCATAATCAATTTTCCATAACCATATTTTCTATGGTCTTTATGTACGGCAACCCTACCTATACTTGCTATATCAAAATAATCGCCAGGTTTAAAAATTCGAGTATATGCAACAACTTCGTTATTCTTTATTCCAATTACATGAAGTGCCTTAGCATCTTTACCATCTAAATCTTGATACACACAATCTTGTTCTACAACAAAAATTTCACTTCGTAACTTCAACAAACTATACAGTTCTTGGATAGTTAATTCGTTAAATTTTTTTACTTTAATATCTAACATAAATTGGTGTAATTAACTGGTTTTGTTTATATCTATTCTATACTAATTATTTAATTTTTAATTAGTTATGTAAACCATTTAACGGTTATGAACAGATATGTAATAACTCTTTATTGAATAGGAATTTTTTCAACTCTGCGTTCATGTCTTCCACCAGAAAATGGAGTATTTAAAAATATGGATATCATTTCAAGAGCTTGGGGTAAGGCTATATATCTTGCAGGTAAGCTAATTATATTAGCGTCGTTATGTTCTCTTGCTAATTGTGTTATTTCTTTGGTCCAACATAAAGCAGCTCTTACATTTTGTTGTTTATTGGCTGTCATACAAGCCCCATTTCCACTACCACAAATTAAAATACCAAAATCAACTTTACCTTTTTCAACATCTTGTGCTACTGGGTGAGCAAAATCTGGATAATCAACACTATCCGTTCCATCGGTACCATAATTTGTTACCTCTACTTGCATAGATTTCAGTAAACCAATAATAGCTAGTTTATATTCGGTCCCTGCATGGTCATTACCAATAGCTATTTTCATAAGCGTATTATTTATAGGTTAATTGTTCATTATTTATCGTGCGGGGGATCGATAAAATGGATGCTAAAGGTACAATAATCAAGCATTCACCACAAAATTTAAGCACTTGACAACAATTGTTATGGTTTAAAATATAATAGTTGTTAATTACTATGTTATAAGTGAATTTACTTCATGCATAAATTGTTTAAAAAAACATGCTTAAAAATTTGCTTTTTAAAGTTGACATCTGCTTACACTTTTTCTCTTCTAAAGAAGAATTAAAATATTAGAAAGTATTAGTTCATTTTCATCAAATAAACACCTCTCATTAACATTAAAATTACATTTAGTTATTAATAAATTCATGTTAATAGAGGTTATAAACCATTTCTGATAACTTCTCAAAATACTGATTTCCAATATCCAATTAGGTTAAAGTTCTGTCAACAACTTTTAGTATCTCATAAAGTCAAGCGAAAATGAAATAAGTTATACCTGTTATTAACAGACTATAATAATCATCAAAATTTAATTTAATTTAAAAGAAAAATATGAATTATGTTATATATGTTAATAACAACTCGGTAGCTTAACTTTTCAATAAAAGGTTGACTAATAGGTAGTGGATTATAATTCGTAATTTTCCAACAAATAAAAAGTTTAATGTCGAAGAGAAATAAGAAGGCGAATAATCATAGAAAGAATGAAATTACAAAAGGAATTTTTACTGTTCTTGAAAAGGAACCTAGTAAAAGTTTTAATTATAAGCAGATTGCCGCAAAGATTGATATAACTGATGCTCAAGATAGAAATATACTAATAAAAAGGTTAGCAGAGCTAAAGGAGAAAAAACGTATACACGAAGTTGACCGAGGTCAATATCAAGTATTGGAAAATACGAAGTCATACCACGAAGGTACTGTAGATATTACAGGAAAGGGAAATGCCTATATCGTTGTAGAAGGTATGGATGATGATATTTTTATACCATCAAATAAAGTAAATAAAGCTTTTCATAAAGACAAAGTAGAGGTTTATATCTACCCTAGAAGTAAAAGTAAAAAGTTAGAGGGCGAAATAGTAAGGGTTCTTGAACGATACAAAACAACATTTGTTGGTATTGTAGATATGCAAAAAACATTTGCTTTTGTAAGACCTACAGATTTTAGAATGTACACTGATATTTTTGTTTCAAAAGATAAATTAGGCGACGCAAAAGATGGTGAGAAGGTTTTGGTTGAAATTACTGATTGGCCAGATAATGTAGATTCACCTTTTGGTAAAGTGACCGAGGTTTTAGGAATACCAGGCGAACATGATACTGAAATACATTCTATACTTGCGGAATACGGATTACCTTATTCTTTTCCTGCAGAAGTTCAACTTTTTGCTGATGGATTAGATACTAGCATTAAAAAAGAAGAAATTTTAAAACGTAGAGATGTTAGAGATGTTTTAACATTTACTATTGATCCTAAAGATGCTAAAGATTTTGATGATGCACTATCGTTTCAAAAATTAGAAAATGGAAATTATGAAATTGGTATTCATATTGCCGATGTATCTCATTACTTAGAAAAAGAAACGATTTTAGATGATGAAGCTTATGAAAGAGCTACATCTGTTTATTTGGTTGATCGCGTAGTACCAATGTTACCTGAAGTACTATCTAATAATGCATGTTCGTTAAGACCTAATGAAGAAAAGTATACCTTTTCTGCCATTTTCGAACTTGACGATACTTCTATGATAATAAATCAATGGTTTGGAAGGACTGTAATCAATTCTAACGAACGTTTTGCATATGAAGAAGCACAACATATCATAGAAACAGGTAAAGGTATTATACCTCAAGATATTTCTATTAGAGATGCTTCTTACACTGTTTCTGATGACGTAGTAGAAGCTACATTGATAATGGATAGATTAGCAAAGATTATGCGTGATAAACGCATGGATCAAGGTGCGTTGTCTTTCGATAAAGTTGAAGTGCGTTTTAATCTAGATGAGAATAGTGAACCAATTGGGGTTTATTTTAAAGAATCTAAAGATGCTAATAAACTTATAGAGGAGTTTATGCTTTTGGCTAATAGAAAAGTTGCAGAATTTATTGGTAAACAAAAACCAAAAAAGACTTTTGTATATAGAGTTCATGATGAACCAGACCCAGATAAATTAATGGCTTTGAATGGTATTGTATCTAAATTTGGACTTAAATTAGATTTCAAGGATAAAAAATCTATTAGTTCATCCTTAAATCAATTACTACAGGATGTTAAAGGTAAAAAAGAGCAGAATATGGTCGATACTCTTACTATTCGTAGTATGAGTAAAGCTATTTATACTATTGATAATATTGGTCATTATGGTTTAGCGTTCGATTATTATACACACTTTACTTCACCTATCCGTAGATATCCTGATGTAATGGTACATAGGTTATTACAACACTATCTTGATGGAGGTAGTTCTGCTAAAGAAGAAGAATATCAGAAGAAATGTAAGCATTCTTCTGATATGGAATATTTAGCTTCTAGCGCAGAACGTGATTCAATCAAGTATATGCAAATCAAATTTATGCAAAATCATAAAGATGAGGAATTTCGTGGTGTTATTAGTGGAGTTACTGAATGGGGTATTTATGTAGAAATCATTGATAATAAGTGTGAAGGAATGATTCGTATTCGCGACATAAAAGGAGATTATTATATCTTTGATGAAAAGCAATATGCTATAATTGGTGAACGTACCAAGAAAAAGTATCAATTAGGTGATGAGGTTACTGTTATGGTAAAAAATGCCGATTTGATTAAAAGACATCTAGATTTTGCTTTGATTCCGGATGAGAAAAAATAATTTGGAACGAAATTTGGTATAAGGTGGCTGTGTTAGAAAGGCAACATGTAAGTTGGTTGCTTTTCTATAAAACAAATTTATACGTAAAGAATGAAACAAGTATTAGTTTTGATGTTTCTCTTCGGATGTATTTTGGTTACTGGCCAAGATAGTAAGGTTACTCATAAATTAGAACCCTTTAGGGAATTAAAAGGCTTTGATGGTTTATCTATTAACCTTATAAAATCTACAGAGAACAAGGCGATTATTTCTGGTGAAAATACCAATAGCGTAGCTATTGTTAATATTGAGGGTGTATTAAAAATACGCATGCAAATAGGTAAGATTTTTAGTGGATATAAAACTTTTATAGATTTATATTACTCTGATAAAATATTAGTTATTGATGTTAATGAAGATGCTCGTATAGTAACCGAAGAGATTATTAAACAAGAAGTATTAGAATTAAAAGCACAAGAAGGGGGTGAGCTTATTGTTAATGCACAAGTTGAACAAATGTTAATTAAGTCTGTATCAGGCGGTGTTATTAGAACAACAGGTTTTTCTAATTTACAAGATGTTCAAATCAATACCGGAGGTGTTTATGAAGGTAAAAATTTTAGCACTAATTTTTCTACGATAAATGTAAATGCTGGATCTAGAGCTGAAATTAATGCTAGGGATTATGTAAAAGCTACAGTTAAAGCTGGAGGTGAGGTTTTAGTTTATGGTAACCCTAAGAAATTAGAGGAGAAAACTGTCTTTGGCGGTACAATAAAAAGAATGTAAAGTTTTATGTTAGAAGATATACAGGCAGCAATTCCTTTAGGCTTTTTTTTAAGTTTTATGGTAGGGCCTGTTTTTTTTGTTCTTCTACAAACAAGTGCAGTCAAGGGTTTTAGGGCAGCTATTACTTTTGATTTAGGTGTTTTGTTAGCCGATATATTATTTATTATCCTTGCTTATTTTAGTAGTTTTCAACTTCTTGAAAATTTAAGTAATCAACCAGGTTTATATGTTTTCGGAGGGGTCATTCTGTTGATTTATGGTCTTGTAACCTTTTTTAAGGTAGATAAAACTGAAATTCCTGATGAATCTAAGAAAATTAGGAAATCAGATTT
>RCMY010000484.1_pt1 | contig 37279 bp, 40 predicted proteins | sample 2041341 | NCBI WGS metagenome assembly RCMY01 (sample SAMN09708234, study PRJNA481090) | Marine sediment metagenome, whole genome shotgun sequencing project. | reverse complement strand
AACCGATGCCCAACGCTCGCTCCACCTCCGGTCCGAGTACTGGCGGTCCGAGTACCGGCGGTCCGAGTACTGGCGGTCCGACGCCAGCGACGTCGGCAATGCCCGGCCCATCGCCCACACCGTCCGCCGGACCGGTCGGAGGGCCCTCGCCCGCCGGTGCGCCCAGCTCGACCCCGGCCGCTCCCCCACTGAGCGACGCAGACATGGGGATCTATGGCATTCCGGGTTCGCCGCCGCCCACACCGTCGGCGGGCTCGGCCGGAGCGGGAGCCGGTGGCGGCGGCAGCTCATCGGCAGGCCCGACTGGGGGTCCGCTCGGAGGGCCGGCTGGTGGAGGGAGTTCGTCGGCGGGCCCAGCGGGGGCTGTACCGACACCTCCTGCTCCCCCACCTGCATCATCTGCTCCCTCTTGGGACATCGAGCTCGAAACCGAGAACGCAGATGGCTCGACTTCGAGGCTCCGAGGTAACAGCAGGGGCCAGTTGAACGAGGAGATCGACAAAGACGGCAATGTCACCAACGTCGAGTGGTGGGACGAGCTCAAGCCAGGAACCCACGAAGCAGCCTTCGGAGAGGACGAAATCCAACCGAACGTCGAAGGCAGGGACACCGACGACGACGGCAAACTCGACGAATGGTGGGTCCGGGGACGGAAGCCCGACGGCACCGAGGATCCACTGACCCAACGACGTGTCGGATCGCCGACCCCACCTCCGAAGGCCGCCACCCCGACCAAAGGCAGCACCCCAACCAAAGGCAGCACCCCAACCAAAGGAAGTGGAGATGCCGGACCGGTTGGTGACGCTGGGGATGGGTCCGATGCTGCGAGCAAGTCCGTAGACAAGAAACCGCCAGACCCCCCGCCAGACAAGAAACCCGTAGACACGAAGCCTCCGAAACCGCCGACTTACGATGGTCCCTTTCGATCCGCAACCCAGATCGGTGGCGCCACGTACTTCGCCGGCGACACCGCAGGTGGTGGCACCGCGCTGTGGCGTGGTGATATCGGGGCCGACATCCGTGCGGACGGGTCGTTCAGCCCTCGAGAGCTCGGGCTGCCCGACCACGGGGACTTGAACATCCACGACAAGGATCTCAGGAGCAAACTCGAGGCGTTGGAAGCCGAGAAGGCGGCGAATGAGCAAGCGCAAGCGGCCGAGTCCGAGCGCTTGGCTCGGGAAAAAGCTGCTACCAAACTCGACAGACTTCGAACCGAAAAGATCAAGGGTCTCGAAGCGGCGATCGACGATCAGCCCTTCAGCTCCGAAATCCGTCTCGACGGAAAGGGCTATGAAGTCGACACGCGAAGCAGCGACTGGCGCAACACGACTGTCGTCGATCCAGACGATCCATCAGGTTCGAGCACGATTCGGTTGGGTGATCTCACTGAAAGGATCGCCAACGACCTCCATCCGGGTCCCTAGCGGTCAGAACTCCCACTCGATCGGGCTGCGAGGGTCGGGTTGATAGACGCACGTCGATCCGGTGTGGACGAACAGCTCGAGGTGGCTCGAAAGGGCGGGGCAGACGGCCTCGATCTTCCTGACCGCAGCCTTGATCGACTTCGTCACCCGGACCCTCGCCCGTTCGTTGTCACCGATCATCGATCGCGATCGGCCGCCGAGACCGGTCGAGCGCCGAAGTTCGTCGCGGACGACATCGATCTCGCTCGAGATTCGTTCAGATGTAGCTGCATCTCCACGAGCATCGGCCTGATCGAGGTCGTGGGCCAGTTGCTCGAGCCGGCCTCGATAGGCGGCAATGGCGGCCCGATCCAGCACGGGCTGATCACTCCAGCCGGGCGCAGCTTCGTCACGTGTCGGCGTCTCCTTGTTGCCCGGCGCGCGTGTTTCGCCAACACCTACCTCGACCGCATGACTCAGCGCTGCGGCGGTGATGGGTTGTCGCGGTCGTTCGAGCAGGATCCGGAGCATCGCCAGGCCTTTCACGTTGGTGATCGATCCACCTTCGGCATCGACGCCAACGTGCCAGACATCGCCCTCTCGGCGGAAGTGCCCGACCCCGGCGTGATCGACGCGAACGTCGCCGGTTCGATGCCCGGTGGACATCATCGACCGCAGTTCGACGATCTGGCCATCCAACCAATCGGCCTGCGCGGTCAGGTCGACACTCCGGTAGCGCATGCTCGCATGTTCGAAGGCATCGATGGCTGCCGGATGGTCGCCGTGACGGCGCAGGATGAACCCACGGTCACGAATGACGTCCCATTCGAGCAGACGAGTTCCCGCCTGCCGAGTCATGGTTTCCGCAAGGGTGATCTCGGTGAGGGCACGATCGTGATCCCCGATGACCGACGATGCCATGGCGATCGCCCTCAATGCCGGCCCACGGATGACGGTGCCTGCGCCGAGCACGATCCACTCGTCACGGAATGGCTCCATCAGGCTCCGGCCTCGTTCGGCCCACTGCTGGTGCTCACACTGGACAGCAGCACTGGTTGCCATCTCGAGGAGTGCGAGACCTTCGACTCTCGTGCTCCACTCGACCAGATCTTGTGAAAACACATGGTCGAGATCTTCGCGAGCGGTGACCCGATCACCGAGATCGGCTCGCTGCCACGCTCTGGCGGCGCGAAAAGCAAGATAGGAGGGGTTCTCCACGGTCCATTGGTCGATCGCTGCGCCGGCTTCGGCCGCCATCATGCGATCTCTCATCAGTGAGGCGACCTGGAACCCGAAATACATCTCAGCCGACGCTTCATATCTGGTCCCGGCAGCCTTCGTGACGGCTTCGATCGACAGCCGCTCCATCGCCGAGATGTTTCCCATCGCGTGGGCAATCGCGGCCTGGATCCGAAGCACCGTCCAGTGAGCGACCGGTGTGAGCGGTGACATTTCGCTCTCGAGGTGCCGAAGCAATTGCGACACCGCCGGGATGTCTCCTTGACGCAGCGCGCTGACGATTGCGATGTCCACGAGGGCGACGAACGAGGGATCCGCTCCGGATGAGTTGGCCAGTCGTTCAGCCACCTGCGAGCGTGTGGATTCGAGACGACCGATTGGTCGGCGAAGACCGTGCCGACTGATGAAGGGCGGCAGGGCGACGGTTGGATCGTCGAACCGCACGGCACAAGCTTCCGCTGCTTCGACGAGCGCGAAATACTCGTGTTCGCTCAGGGTCGCATGTTGCTGCATCGCGAGCTCGGCCAGCAATCTCGCCTGAAGCGGGTGATCAGACGGGAGGCGGGCGTGAGCGTCTCGCAGTCGTGCTGCAGCAGCGGCATCACCGAGATGCGAGATGCCGACAGGGCCGGTTCCGGCCGGCTGGGCCAAGGCTGCGAGAGCGTAGGTCTCGTGATCCTCCAAGTGGTCGGCATCGCCGTAGACCTGCAACAAGACCCCGTGAGCACTCGGGTCGGAGGATGCGGTGAGCGACAGACCAAGCGCCAACCGCGCCGTGAGCATCGAGGTTCGGTCGCCGTCCATCTGTGCTAACTCGAGCGCCATCGACAGATGGTTCTGAGCACTCTTCGGTGCGAGTACTCGGTGCGCCCGGACGCCCGCTGCGAGGTTGAGCCGGAAGGCTTCGGAGCGGTCTCCATCGGCCGACGCTGCGGTCGCATGGTGCGCCAGTCGACTGAGTCGCTCTGGTTCTTCGCCATGGCGGTGGATGAGCTCGTTCAGAATCTGGCGATGGATTGCGGCCCGCTCCGAGACCGAGAGAAGGCCGGCGGCAACCTCACGGTACGAGTCATGCTGGAACCTCAGCCGTGCGAGATCACCCAGGCGCATCACTCCTGCGTCGAGCGCCGGTTGGAGGTCGTCGAGGACCTGGGTATGTGAACGCTTTTCGATGGCGGCCAGCAACGTCAGGTCGATGTCGTCTTCCACGAGGGCGGCCACGCCGAGGACTCGCCGAGTGGCCGGATCGAACTCGTCCAGGCGGCGGGCTGTCGCCCCGCTGGCTTCCTCGGACAAGCCGAGTGTCGTGGAGGTCACCCATTCCCTGAACCGAAGGGCGTGGCCGCCGGTGGCGCGGTGCACGTCAGCTGCCGAATGTCCAGACAGCTGCAGTCGATCGAGGGCGTCGGAGATGTCTTCGACGGCGAGCGGACCCAAGGGCAGGGTCGGGAGCGTGGCGATGGCCGCGGGAATCTCGAGTCGGCTGGTGGCGATCAGGGCGAGTCCCGTCGACTGCTCGGCCATCCACCGAAACAGCGAAACCGATTCGGGGTCGGACCAGTGCACGTCTTCGACCACGAGCACGAGCTGGGTGTCTGATCGATCGACGAACGTTCGCCAGTAGTCGAGTGATGCCAACCAGAGCTTGTGACGGCGCAAGTCATCGTGCGGTGTCGACTCGACTTGGTCGAGGGAGGGAAACAGCACCCCGAGATCATTCAGCGTGCCCCGATTCCAGTGAAGTTCGAGCGGGTCGAGAACCCGCGAGGCGCGCGACCCGATCTCTCGGAATGCCGCATACGGAGCGTGTCTGGTTCCTGCCGACGATCGGCCGACGAGAACCGTGCAGTCTCCATCGAGCTGGGACTGCATCTGCTGAACGAGACGAGTCTTGCCGCTGCCCGCCTCACCGATCACGATCGTGGGTTCGCGTGCACGAACGCGTTCTTGGATGAGCGAAAGCTCCTCGAGCCTGCCGGTGAACGGCAGGGGTCCGGCAATGGGACCATCCCGTGCGGACCCGGCGTCAGACAAGCGCCCGTCAGACAAGCGCCCGTCAGACAACCGCCCTTCAGACAACCGCCCGTCAGACAACCGCCCTTCAGACAATGGCATGCCAGGGATCGCTGGCGACACGCCGATGGATTGTTCACCCCCCACACTTCGAAGGTACCGAAACCGAAGCAGTCCGTCGAGCGGAACGACGACTTCGCCTTTCACAGGACGTCGAGGTCCACTCGTCAGTTCTGCGCTCGAGCGGGGCTCAGGTGCGGTGGACAGCAACCGATCGCGACGAGGTCGGCCAGATCACTCGGGTTGACAGACGAGCACCGATCCCTTAGTTTTCCTATCAGTTAATTAACAGACTTGGAAACTTGAGGAGGTGGCATCGGTGGCAACTGCGACGCTTGATGATGAACGCCTCGACGAGACGTTCGCTGCTCTGGCGAACTCGACTCGTCGGGCGATCCTCGCTCGGTTGGCCGAGGGTGAGGCCAACGTCAACGAGCTCGCCGCCCCGTTCGATCTGACACTTCCGGCGATCTCCAAGCACATCAAGGTGCTGGAACATGCCGGACTCGTCACGCGAGGCAGGCGGGCCCAGTTCCGGCCCTGCACCATCAACCCCGACCGCCTCGCCGAGGTGGCGGGCTGGGCGGAGCAGTATCGCCACATCTGGGATGACCGCTTCGACCGCTTGACCGACTACGTCCGCGACCTGCAACAGACCGACAACACGAAAGACGGAACAACCGATGACTGACACCAAAGATGTGCAGATCGAACGCACCTTCGACGCACCCATCGATCTGATCTGGGCGATGTGGACCGAAGCCGAGCACTTCGCCAACTGGTACGGACCCATGGGCGCCAAGATCCCGAAAGCCGAGATGGATGTCACCGTCGGGGGCCGTCGCCTCATCGCCATGGAGATGGACACCCCGAACGGTGCGATGCAGATGTTCTTCGTCGGCGAATACCGCGAGATCAACCCGAAGACCCGCCTGGTCTACACCGAGGCCATGGCCGATGCGGACGGGAACGCGATGACCCCGGAGCAGATGGGCATGCCGGCTGGCGCCCACATGGAGACCTCGATCGTGGTCGAGCTCGAGGATCTGGGCGAGCGCACCAAGATGGTCATGACCCACATCGGAGTGCCTGCCGATTCCCCCGGTGGCCAGGGTTGGACCATGGCGATCGACAAGATGGAGGCTCGGGTCGCCGACCTGCAGAGCCCGAGTACGTCGACGCCTTGACCACCGCAACCATCCCTGGCCCGTCGTCTGGTCGGAAGCGGAGAGCCTGAGCGACATCTGCCAGCGTTCCGGAGTGGATCTGCGTCACTTCTGACGCTGGGGCTCTCCAGAACGATTGGTGGGGCGGCGCGGTACCGGTCAATCCTGCCGGAAGAGCCACATCGCAGGGGCGCCGGCGGCGATGGCATAGGCAGCGAGGACTGCGAGGTCGGTGGTGTTCCAGCCGTATCCAAACCATGGGTCCTGGATCGCGGTGACGAGCCGGGTCAGTGGGAGTGCTCCGCTGAGGTCGCGGAGGCCCGAGGGGAGGACGGCTCGTGGCGGTGCGGTGCCCGAGATCAGCCACAGCGCAAGGAACACCAGAAGACCGATTCCCTGTGCCGAGCGACTGCTTCGGGTCACGCTCGCGAAGAGGAGCCCGATTGCTCCGAACGCTGCGGTTCCGAACACGAGCGCCACCAGGACTCCGATCACGTCTTTGGGGAGCGACGCGCCTGACACCAGCCACGCCACGGCGCCCATCAGCAGCGTCCCCGCCACAAAGGTCACGAGTGCGAGTGTGAGTTGGGCACCGACGAGGGCCACCGTCGAGACCGAGGACGCCCGCAATCGCCGCAAGATCCCGCGTTCGCGATAGCCGGTCAGGTTGACCGGGAGGGTCAGGAGCCCGAGCGCAGCCACGATTCCGGCTGCCGACGCCGCCGTGTAGTAATCGGTCGGGGTCACGCCACGCCAGACCAGCATGCCGTTCTCGACGTCTTGGGCATCGGCCTGGTCGTTGCCGAAGACGGCCGAGAGCAGCAGCATCATCATGAGCGGGAAGGCGAGCACGAACACGATGGAGAACGGCTCTCTTGCGAACAACCGGAACTCGCTGCGAGTCATCGCGAGGTAGCCGCGCATCGCGATCAGCCCCGAACCATTCGCCCGGTGAGGGCCAAGAACGCGTCTTCGACAGTCGGTCGGTCGACGCGAAGGTCCAGCGGAACGATTCCGTGCGCCACCAGTTCGGACGCGACGAGCGCCAAGACGGGGCCGCTGCCGATGACCGTGACGGCGTCGCCTTCACGGGTCAGCGACTCGACGACGTCGAGCTGCTCGACCCAGCTCAGGTCCGACTCTGGCGTGGTGAAGCGCACGACCGACGGCAAACCGAGTCCGTCGATCAGACCCTGCGGCGTGTCGATTGCGATCACCGTTCCCTTGTCGACGACAGCGACGCGGTCGCAGAGGTACTCAGCTTCGTCCATGAAGTGGGTCACGAGCACCACAGTCGTGCCGTCGTGTCGGATCTCACGGATCAGCTCCCATGTTGCACGCCGGGCTTGGGGGTCGAGCCCTTGCGTGAGTTCGTCGAGGAAGACCAGCTCCGGCGAGTTGACGAACGCCAATGCGATGAACAGTCGTTGGCGTTGCCCGCCGGAAAGGGTGTCAAAGGCCTGGTCGCGGAGTTCGTCGAGCTTCCATCGTCGCAAGAGCTGGTCGCGATCGACAGGGTGGTCAGCGAACGCTGCGAACAATTCGAGGCACTCGGCAACTCTCAGCCGACCCGGCAGAGCTGAATCCTGGAGCTGCGAGCCGATGCGTTGCCGTAGCTCGGCCGTCTGCGTCATAGGGTCGAGACCGAGGACACGAATCGCGCCCTTGTCGGGGCGGCGAAGACCCTGGATGCACTCGACCGTCGTGGTCTTGCCCGCTCCGTTTGGTCCGAGAATCCCGAAGATCTCGCCGGCTTCGACCTCGAACGACACGTCCTCGATCGCCGTACGTGCGCCGTAGGTCTTGCGAAGACCGTCGACCGTGATCACCGTAGCCATGGTGGCCCTCCTCGATCGGATCCGCGGCGTCGTGAGTCTTGGACGCGTCACGTGCCGTAGCCGGCGTTGCGGGCGAGGAGGATTGCCTGGGAGCGGTCGACCGCTTGGATCTTGGTGAGGATGTTCGTGACGTGGTTGGCGATGGTCTTACGTGACACACCAAGTCGTAGTGCGATTGCCCCATTGGTCTCACCAGTGGCGAGCAGTTCGAGAACTTCGCTCTCGCGTTCGGTGAGGTACGGGAATTGTTCACGGGCCGGTTCGATTCGGGAGACGCCTTGCAGGACGATCTGGCCGACGTTGCGACCAAGGATCACTTCGCCCGCGTGGACGGCCTGGATGGCGCGGATCAACTCGTCGTCGTCTGCACCCTTGAGCACATACCCGCTGCCTCCTGACCGGAGTGCGTGCAGCACGGTGGTCTCGTCATCGTGCATCGTGACGAACAGAACCCTCGTCTCGGGCTGAGCGGTGCAGATGGTGCGGGCGGCATCGATGCCGCTCCGCGAACCCAGACCGATGTCCATGACGATCACGTCAGGCCGAACGCTGCGTGCCAGGGCGATGGCCTCGTCCGCGATTCCGGCCTCCCCGACGAGCTCGATTTCGGGTCGGGCTTCTGCGACGAAGCGAAAACCTGAACGCACGAGCGGGTGATCGTCGACGATCATCACCTTGACGGACATTGCTGCGGCTCCTCGGCGGCGACGCCCGGCGACGGCCTCGACGAACGTCTGCCACCTTGAGGGCGTGGCGGCGCCGTCGCCGACCGGCCGGTCGTGGGTTGGTTGGGCTGCGTGCGAGGCAGGGTGACCGTGACGCAGAACCCTCGGTCGGGCAATGGACGCGCCGTGACGAATCCGCCCACTTCGTTGGCTCTGGCCGCCATCGACGACAGCCCGATGCCGTACCGATCGGGCTCGTGGGGATCACTTCCCTGGCCGTCGTCGGTGATCTCCGCCGTGAGGTGGTCGGTTGTTGTCGAAAACCGCACCTCGCAATGGGTGGCGCGAGCATGGCGGATCACGTTGTTGAATGCTTCGTTGACGATTCGGTAGAGCGCCGTCTCCGCCGCCGGCGCGAGGGCGAGATCATCGATCGTGTCGACGTGGATCGACACCGGTCCGCTCGCCGAGAGCTCCGCGGCTCGGGCGGACAAGGCATCGAGGACGAACAGGTGATCCAGCACCGCCGGCCGTATCCCCTCGACCATGCGTCGTACGTCGTCGACCAACGTGCCGATCTCGACGCTTGCGAGGGCAAGGATCTCCGTTGCTCGCTCGGGTCGACTGTCGATGAGCCGTCGTGCTGCGTCGACCTTCATACGAACCGACGTGAGACCTGCTCCAACCCCGTCGTGCAACTCTGCTCGCATCCGTCGGCGTTCCGCATCGGTGGCGTTGACGGCGTGGTACAGCGATCTGCGCAGCATCGGCGCCAGGCCCCAGATCCGATTGCGCAGGATCACGAGCGTGACCGTAGCGATATTGACCGTTGTGAAGGCCTGAGCGAACAACTCGCCGTTCTCACCGCCACCCGCAACGGCAAACGGAACCACCAGACTGACCACGAACACGACCACGACCAACCCGACCGCGCGGCGTTCACCCTCGACGCTGTAGCGGAATCGGTCGATCAGTGGGATGACACATCCAATCGTCGTGAATGCCAGCAGCGGGATCGCAACCGTGCCGGTGACCTCGGCGAGCGACGACGACGCAATCGGGAGCGTGTTGATCGCTGCTGCAACCAGACCCAGAACGCCGACGGTCAACGAGATCACGAGATATCGCCGCCATCGAGGAGCCGGCCGACCGTACGGGAAGAGCTGCACGAACGCCCCGAGCAATGGCAACTCGACAATGATCAACCATGACACAGCCCACTGCGCCCAAGCGTCATCGGGCCCGAGCCCGCTCACCAATCCTGCGACTGCGTGCGCGCCCGATGCGGCCAACGCCAACCACACGAACGGAAGGGACGGGCGCCACCACGCAAGCGCCGCTCCGGGCAACCACCACGCGATCGCCAACGTCGCCTGGAACAGGGGCATGTGCGAGGAGGACACCTGTGCCGCGACCACGGCGTCGGCGCGTGCGAGCGCCACGACGACTGCCGCCACGGTCGTCACAGCGACGAGTCCTGCGGCGACGGCAGGGCTGGTGTGTGAGCGCATACGACGATCCTTGTCGACCGGCATTCCCGAGCGCCAGCGGCAATCTTCCCGGACTCTCAGGAATGTGTGCCCGTGACGACGGGAACGGCGTTGCCCGACCATGATCGGCATGACTTCAGCACCCAATCCGAGAAAATCCCACCCGACCGACGAACCGGCCGACATCCAACGCGTCGACGACGTTGCGGAGCGCGCCGTTGCTCGTCGACGACCGGCGGATGCCTGGATCGCAGGTGGCGTCCTGTGGGCGATCGCCGGGCTTCTCTATGCAGCCGGCGGCTGGCGGTTCCGTACCAGCTCGGCCACGTTCCTGGCCGCCGACCTGCTCCTGGCTGCCGGGATCATCGGACTGATCGGGAGGCGCCCACACGGGTCGAGCCGGCCGGCAACAGCCGCGCTCGTCGTCGCGCTCGTCGCTCGCGTCCTGTTCGCCATCGCCGAGCTGAGCGGACTGATCAGCGGAACGGACAACACCCTCCTCCTTCCGATCGCCGGGCTCCTCACCGGCGTGTCGACCATCGCCTACGGCACACTCGCACGACTCGCAGACCAGGGACTCCGTGCTGCGAGCATCGCAATGGGGATGTACTTCTTCGTCGTCATGATGCCCTTCGCCATCGCCACCGGCGAGCCGCCGGCTCTTGCCCTCGCGGCTTGGGGCATCCCAGCCGCGCTCATCGGTTTCGCGGTGACCCCCAGGGCCTCCGCGTGATCGGCCACCTCGACGAGCCAACTCACCGCATCCGCGATTCGGTGAGATAAACGACGACGGCGCGGACCCGACGATGGTCATCCCCTGAGTCCGGGATTCTGAGTTTTTGGAGGATCGAGCGCATGTGGGCCTCGACGGTTCGTTCGGACAAGAACAGTTGTCGGGCAACAGCACTGTTGGTCAGACCCTGCGCAACGAGGGCGAGGACGCCGCGCTCGCGCTCGGTCAGCGCGTCGACGCCTCCGCCGCCCTGCATCCGGAACGGAGAGACGAGGGCGGCAACCACGGATGGATCCAGCGCCGATCCGCCGGCCGCGACACGTTGCAGCGCGTCCAGAAAGTCGTCCACCCGCAATACGGTGGCGACAGCGGGTTCTGAAGTGTGCGACCTGGCGACGAGCGGCCTAGGCGTGCCCGCCTCGTTTTACGCCGCCGTATTTCATGCGAGTGTCAGCCATGGACGCGGCGCGGGCGTCGTCGTCGTTGATGCCGGCGGCCACGATCTCGCCTGCGAACAGGGTGTGGGTGCCGAAGTCGATCGCCTGTCGGACGTCACAGTCGACCCACGCGAGAGCCTCGGTGAAGATGGGCGACCCGGTGGGGCCGTCTCGGACCTGGCGACCGTTCAACTCCCCATTGTCGTAGCTGGCCGGTTTGGAGAACTTGACGAACACCCGGCTGTCTTCGGCATTCCAGAGGTTGAGCGAGAACGACTGGCTCGCGGTGATGAGACGATGCGTCACAGCGGTGTTGTCGACCCCGATGCCGATGAGGACCGGTTCCATGGAGAGCTGGGTGATCCAGCTGGTGGTCATGGCGTTTCGTTCGTCGCCGGCTCGACTCCCGACCAGCGCAAGGGCATTCGGGATCTTCCAGGTCACACGGTTGATGAGCTCGTCCTCGAGTCCGTCGGTGCTGTCGGATGGACTCATGTCGAGGACCGGGCCGCTCGCCGGGATCCGAGTCCGAGTCCGACCAACCTCAGCCCGCGCATCACGGTTGCTGGGCCGGTGCGCTCGGTGCGGGCGCAGTCTCTGTTGTGTCGCTGGTGGCTGGCGGGCTGGGAGCGTCGCTCCGATGCCGCATCCGGGCCACCAAACCTGCGACTGCAGCTCCGATGGCGGCAACACTCATCCACTTCCTCGGCTCGCTCATACGAGACTCCGTTCGGTTGTCTGTTCGAGATCTTACTTGATATCTAGCTATATCTCAAATAATGTTCGCGGTGAAGGGAGCGTCATGTGACCGATCGCGTGGACAATATTCTCGAACAGTGGACGCAACACCGCCCAGACCTCGACACCTCCGCACTCGCCGTCGTTTCCCGTGTCTTGCGAGCCTCGCGCCTCCTTCAGGCGGAGCTCGACGCGATCGCAGCTGGGTACGGATTGAGCCACCAAGGCGACCTCGATTCGCTCACCGAGCTCTACCGCGCCAACCCCGATCGCGGCCTCACGCCCACCGAACTCGCCAACGCCCTGCTCCTGACGAGCGGAGGGATGACTGTTCGGCTGCACCGTCTCCAAAAGGCCGGACTGATCGACCGCAATCCCAACCCACTCGACGGCCGAGGTGTGCTCGTACGTCTCACCCCTACCGGCACCGACCTGGTCGAACACGCGCTCCCCATCCTTCTCGCCACCCAGACCAAAAGCCTCGCCAACCTCGAGCCCATCGAACGCGGGCAACTGGCCGACCTGATGCGAACCATGCTCGAGGGCCTCGGCGACACTCCCCCATTCCAACCACCGATCACCCTCAAACGAGACAACACCTGAACACCTCAGACGCGGGCAGCGGACACCAAGTTCGAAAACCACGCGTCGACGACAGACAAGAAAGCGACAACGACAATGAAGATCCAGGTCAACACCGACAGCACCGTCGAGGGCAGCGATGCCCACACCCTGATCGTCGAGACCGCCATCCATACGGCGCTCGACCGCTACGGCGACCGGCTCACCCGAGTCGAAGCGCACCTCAGCAGCGACGACAGCGCAGGCACGAGCGGCACAGGAATCCAGTGCCTGCTCGAAGCGCGGCCGACGAGCATGGACCCCGTCGTGGTCACCGGTACCGGCGACACGATCGAGCATGCCGGCCACGACGCGACCCGAAAGATGCAAAGCCTGCTCGACAGCACCTTCGGACGAATCGATTCCCACGACGCGACCGAAACCATCCGCCAGAACCGACTCTGAGCCCGAACGAAACCTGAGTGCCCCGATCAGCCCCGAGGTCCGCTCGATCCAAGCCACGATCGCAATCCGCAGCTCCTCGCGGCTTCGGTCAGGTGGGGTGCATGGGCAGCACCACCCGGTCAGCACCGGCGAACGCTCCTTCTTCGTGGCAGAGCTGAGGGTTCGACAGCCCCGCCCTCAGAACGTCTCGGCATCGCTGCTCAGGCGTCCGGCACTGCGGGCGTCGAGCCGACCGAAAAAGTTGGTTATGGATACCACGGCCAGGCAGCACCTCGGAGCCCAGGGAAACTGACATCTGACCGAATTGCTAGCTTGGTCAGATGTCGCCTGAAGAAATCGTCACCACGTTCATCGCTGCCATCGAAGCCAAGGACGTCGACACCGCTGTGTCCATGACATCGGAGAGCATCTCATACGAAAACATGCCGTCGACGCCCATCACGGGACGAGCGGGTGTGGCCAAAACGCTCAACGGCTTCCTCGCCCCGGCGACCGAAGTCGACTGGCAGATCGTGCGCCAATGGTCCATCGGGCGCACGGTCATCAACGAGCGCCTCGACCGATTCAGAATCGGAGATGGCTGGCTGGAGCTGCCGATCGCCGGCATCTTCGAGATCGACGACGACGATCGAATCGTGCTGTGGCGCGACTATTTCGACATGGGGACCTACGTCCGACAGATCGGCGAGCTCAGCGCATCATGACTCAGCCCGACCCGGGTCACGTTCCCACCCGAGGGGTACCTCGGCTTCACGATCGAACGGGATGAAGCACGCGGGATCGCACGTCTCGAACTCGGGTCACGTCACATGAACCCCAACGCTGCCGATCGAGAGGACTATGGTTGATGGGTCCTGGACTGATGATTGGAACAACTGCCATGTCAGCGATTCACTGGAGCAGCGACGAACAGACGAACGCTCGCTTCGAATATCGCGTGTGGGGCAATCATCGCAAGGCTCGCAAGCTGCTCCGTCAGATGGCGACGACCGAGACTCGCGAACGCGTGCATGACTGCTATCTCCTGACCGCGGATTCCTCGTGGAACGCGAAGATCCGAGACAGCACTCTCAAGATCAAGTACCTGATCGCCGAGGATCAGGGGTTCGAGCGGTGGGCCTCGGGGAAGCATCGATCCTCCGCAGACACGCCGTCCCCATTCGACACGTTGTTCGACGAGTTGAAGCTCGACCGACCGCAGCGAGGGAAATCCTATGATCTCGAACGCGCCGTCGCCGAACTCGATCCGAGCACCGAAGTCCGCGCGGTATTCGTTGTCAAGCATCGGCGCCGCTATCGCATCGGCCAGCTTCGTGCGGAAGCCACCGATGTCATGATCAGGGGTTCGAAGGATGTGCTTCGAACCCTGTCGATCGAGGGCGACGACCTCGACGAGTTGGTGACGCTCCGCAAGACGCTCGGCCTGGCCGACGAGCCGAACAGTCCTGTTCACCAGACGCTCGACGCATAGATGCGAGGCGGCGAGACCAGGCCGAACGAGCATTTCCGACGTCAGTATGATCGTCCGGTGGAGACAAACGTAGGCGAAGCCCAGCAGCGCATCCTCGAGAGGCAGCGGCCCTCGCTCGCCAGTTGGAGCGGACCCGGATCTCTGAACTGATCGAGCAAACGCCGATCAGCGGCCAAACCGAAGGAACGATCCGGCTCGACCTTTTGGGGACTGGGTCACCACCTCGGAGTTCCCGGAGCGCAGAATCCCGCCAACGAGCTCCTCGGGCATGTCACCGACTACGAGGAGGGCGAGCACGCCCCGTTGGCACGGCTCTACCGATCAGCCAAGGGCATCGCCTTCCACTGCGATGCCGCCGATGTCGTCGGCCTGCTTTGCCTACGAGCGGCGAAGCAAGGGGGCCAGAGTCGGATCGCAAGTTCGGTCTACGTCTTCGACGAACTCCTCCGAACCTCGCCCGACCTCGCGCCAGAGCTGTTCGAAGGCGACGCTCAGTCTCTCCAGAAGTTGTTGGCCTGTGCAATCGTCTGGAACTCGATCGCCACGATCTGACCTGCTTGCATCAACTTCTCGGTGTCGCTGTCGTAGTCACCACGCAAAGAGCTTCGGATGTCGGCGTCGGGCTGGATGGTTGCGATCGTCTTTCGGGCCAGCATGATTGCAAGTTCTCGTCCCTGCGCCGGCGTCTCCGTGATGAGCGTGGGGATCAGATCGTCGAAGAGCGACATGGAGGACTCATTTCTCGAGGGAGTTCGGACAGTATTGCCCGCTCCGGTATCTCTTGCATGGTGGCGGTGAGGTGCTCCATCGGGCTGGCCGTGGAGCGGGTGACGGCAGTTGTGGTGTCGGTGTTGCTGCGACTTGTCGGAGTCGTCGTTCGTGGAGAACCATCAACTCGCAAGGTTGCAGAACTACCCCTTTGCCGGCGAGGTTTGCGGAACCCGCTGATGGGGTAGATCGCCACGACTCCGGAAGCCGGAGCCGAAGCCTTCTCCACCGCCGGTACGACATCGGCGCTCCGACGCTTCGGAAGCCACAACTAACGCAGTCTCGAGGTTCAAGATGAGTGTGGTCACCGATTTCGCCAATCTTCATCCCGTGAGCGTGCTGGCCACCACACGCGCCGATGACGCTGCGCAATTCATGGCCGAGTTCGTGATCGGCGACGTGCTGGTGTGCGATCCGCAAACCAATCGGGTGGTGGGTATCTGCACCGATCGTGACCTCCTGGTGGCGGTCACGGCCAAGAATCTCGAGCCGAACACCGTCGAGGTCGGCGACATCTGCAGCGCCGATCTCATCACGATCGGTCGTGACAGCGATCTGGAGGACGCTGTCGCGTTGATGAAGAGCCACGGGCTGCGACGCTTGCCCGTCATCAATGCCGATGGCACCCCGGCGGGCGTCCTTTCTGTTGCAGACCTCATCGACTCAGATCAGATCGACGACGCGACCTTGAGAGCGATCGTGCGGGCGTCAGTCATGCGCCAGCGAGAACGCCGAACCCACACATGAACGCCGGCGCTTCGCCTCGATGATCCAGGCTGGCACCCTCAGCACGAGATTCTTCAGAAGAGGGAACCTCAGGGGACCTTCGCCTCTTCGTTCGGGCTGTCGGTCGGACGAAGGTGAACAACAGAGCCGTCGCCACCGTGGCACCGACCGAGGTCGCTCGTCTCGCCCGTGGGAACGTCCGCGCGGTCACACCGGTTCCACCAACACCATCGAGGTGCGAAACCCAGATGAACGGCACCGAGAAGCCGACCATGACAGGCGGCACGAGATCCCTCGCTTCGCGGTTCGGGTCCTTGGTGGCGCTCGGGATCAGCGGCCTCACGGCCGCCACCTTTGCCTTGGCATTCATGGCCGGCTCGGACGACAGCCCGTATCCGTACGCCAGCGATGCCATCGCCGGCAACTGGCCGAGGGAATACCTGTGGATGTTCCCTGCCATGCTGATCATGTTGCTCTTCGTCTCCCTCTTGGCGTCGGTGCACGAGTACGCCCCTGCAAATCGTAAGGTCTTCGGCGTTCTCGGGTTGTGCCTTGGAGCCATTGCCGCTGCAGTCCTCCTCACCATCTACTTCATCCAGGTCTCGGTGATGCAGCCGAATCTCGAGAAGAACCAACTCGATGGCTGGCCGATGCTCACCATGTACAACCCAAACGGCGTCTTCATCGCTCTCGAGGAACTCGGATACCTCCTCATGAGTCTTGCCCTCGCCGTCATCGCCCCGGTATTCGTTCAGAAGAACAAGGTCGAGCGGACCATCCGCTGGCTCTTCGTCCTGAACGCTGTCGCTGCAATCGGCGCGCTCATCGCCGTGTCGTTGGCGAGCGGAATCGACCGAGGAACCCTCTTCGAGATCATCGTGATATCCATCGTTTGGTCGACGCTCATCATCTCGGGACCCCTGGTCGCTGTGGTGTTCCGCCGTGGTGTTCCGCCGCGCTGATGCCCGATCCCATCTCTGCGACCCCGCGCCGGAAGGCAGGCGGCTCGAGGACTCGAACTGGCACCGTCGAACGGGAAGAATGCAAGGTGTCGAGGTCGGTGACGATCCACCCTTCCTGACATCCGAGAGCGTTTGCCCACAGCGACACCTCTTGGACCGCGCATCCGTCGGCCGACGACGGTGTTCGTCACACCTTGACGAGAATTCTTCCCTGTCGTAGCGTGAAAAAAGATTCATCATAGGGGCCGCCATGGAGGTACAGGGGACGTGCGACGACAAGTTCGAAGCGGATCGCTGCGGCGGTCTACGCATCGCTCGGCTAGATGATCGATTCCACGCACTGCACATCGACAGGAGTAACCCATGCCAGATGAGACACGTCGGCTACAAGACCGGGTCGCCGTCATCACCGGCGGCGCCGCCGGTATCGGTGCCGCCACGGTGCGGATGTTCGTTGCCGAGGGGGCCAAGGTCGTCATCGGCGACATGAACGCCGCAGCAGGTCAGGCCCTCGTCGCCGAACTCGACGACCAGGGGCTGGGAGACCGAGTGCGGTTCCAGCCCGTCGATGTCTCGGAGGAGTCACAGATCATCGACCTCATGCAGGTCGCAGAGACCGACTTCGGCGGCATCGACATCGTCTTCAACAACGCCGGAATCGGCGGCGCGCTCGGATCGATCCTTGAACTCGAGGTCGACCATTGGGATCAGACCTTCGCCGTGATGGCCCGGGGCGTCTTCCTCGGGATCAAACACGGCGGGCGAGCCATGCGAAAGTCCGGCAACGGCGGGTCGATCATCAACACCGCTTCGATCGCCGCCCTCAGTGGCTGTGGTGGGCCTCTGGCCTATTCCGCCACCAAGGCGGCTGTCGTCAACATCACCATGAACGCCGCAGTCGAACTCGCGCACCTCGACATCCGAGTGAATGCCGTCTGCCCGGGGATCATCTTCACCGATCTGATGCACCGAGGGCGCGATGTCGAGGCCGAGGAGACGATCGGCAAGATTCAGCCCATGTCGATGCGGGGCCAGCCCGAGCACATCGCTTCGATGGTGCGCTTCCTCGCGAGCGACGAGAGCGCCTTCGTCACCGGTACGACCCAGGTCGTCGATGGCGGCTATCTCGCCAACGGGCTTCTCGGCGTCCACCCTCTTCCCGGTGTGTCGAAGCGCCCGCAGTACAAGGGCATGAACTACGGCACGACGGGCCGGGCCAACGACATCAGCTTCCTCGAGCCAGAAAAGGCACCATGACCCGACCAACAGTCGAGCACCCGGGCGATCTGCGACTCGAGCGATTGGCGTCGCAGGTCGTCATTGTGACCGGGGCCGCCAAGGGAATCGGCGCAGCGATCGCCACCCGATGCGCCGCCGAAGGGGCGGTCGTCGTCCTGGTCGACCGCGACCGCGACGCGCTCGAGCCAGTGCTTCACGCCATCCAAGAGCGCGTGGGCGCACGTGATGCCACCAAGGCCTCGATGATCGTCGGCGACATCGCAGACGAAACCACCATCAGAACCATGGTCGACACCGCCCTGCAGAACCACGGCCGCCTCGACGGCCTGGTCAACAACGCCGGCATCTTCGGTGCCTACAAACGATTCGAATCGAACAGCGTCGAGGCATTCGACGAGATCATGTCGATCAACGTTCGTGCTGCCTGGCTGGCGATGCAATACGCCAAGCCAGCGATGCTGGCCAGCGACGGTGGTGGGTCGATCGTCAACATGGCGTCCATGGCCGCCGTCCGCGCCAACCGGGGCCTCTCCCTCTACGGCATGACCAAGGCGGCGATCGCGAATCTGACCATGAATGCCGCAACCGAGTACGCCAAGTACAACATTCGCGTCAATGCCATCTGCCCCGGCCCGATCGACACCGACATGCTCGGCACGGTCGAGGAGTTCATCGACGAACGGAACTCCGAACTGGCCCGAACGCGAATCACCCAAACCATTCCGCTCGGGCGATACGGCAGACCGGAAGAAATCGCCGGAACCGCCGCGTTCCTCTTGAGCAGCGATGCCGGGTTCCTGACCGGAGCGCGCATTCCCGTCGACGGCGGACAGTCACTGGAATAGGGCATCGCCCGTTCCCCCAACCGACAGAACAGAGGCCACGTGCATTCAGAAGAACGTCCAGCGAGACACCATGAGGTCGTCGTGCTCGGCGCCGGGTTGTCCGGCGTCTGCGCCGCCATCAAGTTGAAGGAAGCCGGCATCGAGAACATTCGTGTCTTCGAGAAGGCCGGCGATGTCGGCGGAACCTGGCGCGACAATCACTATCCCGGTGTGGCCTGTGACGTCCCCTCGCATCTCTACTCGTACTCCTTCGCTCCCAACCCCGAATGGTCGCGTTGGTACGCCCCGGGCCAGGAGATCTGGGACTACGTGCGAATGTGCGCTCGCGACTTCGGTGTGTACGACGAGATCGCCTTCAACACGACCATTGCGTCCGCTACCTGGGAAACCGACCGCTGGGAGATCCAGGACTCCAACGGCGAGACCTTCTCGTCGAAGGCGATCATCTCGGCCCTCGGCGGTCTGCACACGCCCAACATGCCCGAGCTTCCAGGCCAAGACACGTTCGAAGGCACGGCGTTTCACTCGACGAACTGGCCAGACGACCTCGATCTCACCGGCAAACGCGTGGCGGTCATCGGCACCGGCGCCACAGCCGTCCAGATCGTCCCCGAGATCGCCGACCGCGCTGCGGAGCTGCTCGTCTTCCAGCGAAGTCCGGTCTGGGTCGGCGCCAAACGAGATCCGGAATACACCGACGAAGAGCGCGAGAACTTCCGGACCGATCCCGATGCGTTGAAGGACCTTCGGCAGGGTCTGTGGGAATCGTGGGAGTACGCAAGCGTCGAGCTTCACCGCGAGGGCACCGAGGTCAACATGACAGCCGAGGCCAAGGCGCGTCAGATGATTCAGCAGAGCGTGTCGGATCCCGAGCTGGCAAAGGCCCTCACCCCGGACCACAACTTCGCCTGCAAGAGACCGACGATCTCGAATCGCTACTACTCGACCTTCGAGAAGCCGAACGTGCTCCTCATCACCGGTGGCGTCGACTCCTTGACTCCCGGAGGGCTGGTGTCCGCCGGTCACGAGTACGAGGCCGACGTGATCGTCTTCGCAACCGGCTTCAAAGCATTCAACGTCACGAACGAGATCGACCTCACCGGTGTGGACGGCCTCCAGCTGGCCGATGCCTGGCGAGACCAGATCACGTCGTACAAGTCGGTGATGGTGCACGACTTCCCGAACCTGTTCTTCCTGATGGGCCCCAACGGCACCGGCCTTCAATCTGCGCTGCAAACGATCGAACCAGCCGCAGACTTCGCCGTGCGAGCCATCGAGCAGATGCAGCGTGACGGCATCACCGCCATCAGCCCCAAACAGGAATCGGTCGACGAGTTCACCTGCAACGTTCGGGATCGATTCAAAGACACCACCCACAGCAAGGGCTGCACCTCATGGTGGTCAGATCAAACCGGGTTCAACCACAGCATCTGGCCAGGCTCCAGCGTCGAGTTCTGCGAGCTGTTTGCCGAACTCGTGTTGGATGAGTTCGATGTCGTGTCTCCGTAGTCCACGCGACCCCTTGTGAGGGGGCCACGACCACCGCTGCTCATCGATTTTCCAACAGCGCCATCGGGCTGCCGACGTTGACGACACCGAGACCGAAGAGGGACTTGTAGCCGAGGAGCTCTTGCACCCGAGTCGGCATCTCCCGGACCTTCTCGATCGGCACGGTGAGGAACAGATTCTCCGCTGTCCGCATCCAACCGACGACGAAGCCGTAACTCAGACCGCGCCGAGACTGGTCCTCGGTGGTGTTCGCGCCACCACCGTGGATCGTGCCGCCGAGCCACAGGACCGAGTCGCCCGGATTCATCTCGGCACAGGTGATCTCGCTCGGCTCCGGCACGCGATCACGATCCCAAAGGTGGGAGCCGGGAACCGCCTGGGTTGCGCCGTTCTCGCTCGTGAACTCGGTGAGGGCCAAGATCGCCATCACGCTGACGTGCGGGCTCTCGCTGTAGAGCTTCGGCCAGGCGTTCTCATCGCGGTGAAGGCGTTGCGCCGACTCGCCCGGACCGATCTGGATCAGTTGGGCCGTGTTGAGCAGATAGTCGGGACAACTCGGGCGCAGGAAGTACTCACACACGTCGAGAGCCTGACACTCGTTCAGGAACTCGACAAAGGTTGCGGACTTGTCTGGCACACCATCGAACCTGATGGTCTTGGCACCGTAGAAGACTTCCATCGTCGGGTGGTTCGGGTTCCGAGATTCTGGAGAATTGGACGCGATCACCGAATCGAGGTCGGCGTTCAGACCAGAAAGTTGCTCGGGCGTGAGCGCACCTGAAACCACACAGACGCCATCACGCTCGAGCGTCGCGATGAGCGGCTCGACGCCGTCGCTCGCCTCGATTCGTACGATCTCGGTCACCACGATCTCCTCGGCCAGTACGTCGTCGGCGAGTTCACGGTAGGACAAGCCGCGAGAGTGGACCAAACGCTCGGCTTCCACTGCACCAGCGAAGTCGATGCAACGGATACAGCAGCCGCAGGCTGCATGACGTGCCGCGCCAACGCGGCCGGGAACCACTGTCGACCAGCCTGCAACTCCTGGCGTGGTCCTCAGCCCGAGGAGACGGTGAGCTTGTTGCGGCCGGATTTCTTGGATTCGTACATCGCTGCGTCCGCCTGGCGAATGACGTCATCGAGACGTGTCGACGCTTCTGCGTCGAGGGTGACGGCCCCCAGGCTTATGGTCACACGGATCTCGGACTGATCGACGGAGATGGTTGTCGACTCGACGACCCGTCGAATGCGTTCGGCAACTTCTCGAACCGTGGCGTTTCCGGCTCCGGGCAGGATTGCGAGGAACTCCTCACCCCCGTATCTCATGAGAGTGTCACCGTCTCGCAAACTCGACGTTGCCGACACTGCAACTGCGTGAATGACCTCGTCACCGATCTGGTGGCCATAGGTGTCGTTGACACTCTTGAACCGGTCGATGTCGAACAGCACCACGCCGAGCGGCTGCTGTTCTTGCTCCGACGTTTTCAAGGCTTGACGCAGTCGCTCGAGACCTGATCGCCGGTTGCTGAGCCCGGTCATTTCATCGATGGCCGCGACCTGCTGGAGACGCTCGTGACTCAGCGCGTTGTTCAGGGCGACAGAGAGTCCAGGTATCAGCCTCTCGATCATCCGTCGGTCCTCGGTCGCGATTCGTTCTGCGGACGCGAGGAGCAGCACGCCAATCGGGTCGAGGCCGATGTCGAGTGGGAGGACGAGCACCTGTTTGGGTCGGAAGGTCACGATGCCACCATCGAGGAGGACGTCGTCGGCGAGGTTCACGTCCAGCACTTCGAGAGTGCGAAACGCTCGACCGACCAGTTCGCTCTCACCCAGGCTCACCGGGTCGACGATTTCTCTCGACGCGATCGTCGCCAGAGCACCGTCGTTGTCGATACATACCGCCGATGCTTTGATGGCCAACGACCTCTGGAAATAGGCGAGGGCCTCATCGAGTAGCGGCACCACCTCGATGTGAGAGGAAAGCACCGACGCGAACTGCGAGGCCAGATCGTTTGCTCGGTGAGACGCGGCTTGGGCCATCACCAGCCGATTGAACGAGGTCAGCACGGTGCCGAGCTCGTCGTCGGAGTCGACTCGAATCTCACACGACTCTGCGGTGCACGCGTTGCCGGCGTCGTCCGAGGCCGACTCATGGAGCAGCGCTTCCACCGTCGCCATCTTCCCACTCATGAAACGAAGTCGAGATCCCACGACCGAGCGAGAAAGGTACTGGTTTGCGGCTCCCACGATCAGACCGGCGACGGTGGTGGCCACAAAGAAACGTGTGGTGAGGGCATATCTGGTCGGAACACCGAGGGCGACGACGAAGAACGGGAACAGGACGCCGACGATCAGCCCCAATCCGCTCATCCAGATCGCCAGGTCCCGGAACACCCTTGTCGTCAGTCGAGGCAGAGGACCACGATATTCCCCAGGTTCGTCCGGGGTGAACGATGTCGCTGCCGCGGCAGCGCTGGCGGATCGGTCAGACATCATTCGGAGTTTCGACCGCGATCAGTCGAACGTGAGTGGCTCAGCGACTCGTCGATGACCGCTGACGACAGTGCCGTGCGGACGAGACGTTCGCCTGGTTCATGGGGTTTCCTCGTGGTTCACGAAGCGGCGGATGGCGAGTGCCGCCCAGGCGAATTCGAGTCCGGCGAAGATCCAGCTGCGAGTGAGGACGGCGTAGACGGCAGCCGACGCACACCCGGCGGCGAAGACCGCGATCCAGAGCCGGTCCCGTGCCTCGAGTGCGTAGGCCGCAACCATGACCACGGCCGAGGCGACTCCGAATGCGGTCAACAAGCTGAGACTCGGGGGCACTGAGCAACAACGTCACAACCACATCGCCGCGCTTCCTCGAGGGTGGCGATGATGGCCTCGAGTTGGTTGCGCCGCTGTCGGAGATCGTCGAGGTGACGGTCGACCAGCCCGGGCCAATCGCCGTGTCGGTCGTCGAGAAGGGTCTTGATGTCGTCGAGACTGAAACCGCTGGCCTGCGCTCGACGAACGAACCTGACCCTGGCGACGACTCCGGGATCGAAACGTCGTTTCCCTCCGACGCGACGCGCCGGGCTGATCAGGCCGAACTCGTCGTAGTAGCGGATGACCGAAACCCCGACCTCGGCTGCCGCCGCGACCTGTCCAATCGTCAGTTCGGCCACCACGGTCACGAGGGCTCGGTTCCGCTGAGCACAGCGATGACGCCCTGCGCGTCGGGATTGTCCGAGGCGATCTCGAGAACGAACACGTCGCCGGTCATCGCTGTGGTGATCGTCAAGAACGCGCAGCACGTGGCCTCGCGCTCGGCGAGGTCGATGATCCTCGAGGCGTGTTCGGCCGAAAACGTCATTCGAGCGCCGGTTGCGAGCGGCTCTGAGTTCACGGCGAGCCGCTGAAGGTCGACCCATTCGAGCGCTTGGGCGTCGGCGTCACGTCTACTCAACGTGCAGGCAACGGGTTCCGGGGTTGGCGTCATACAAGCGAGCGTAGGACCTCGGGTCCACCCGAGGTCAAGCTTTCTTCGCTGCAGCGAGAAACCCGCCGGCCTGCGATGCCAACGCTCGTAGGAATCCCGCAACGATGTCGGGCACTTCGACGATCCGAGCGCTCCTACGGAACGTGCGACCTGCGAGATGGCTCGTCGCTCGAGAGGTACCGGCAGTGCACCGAGCCGATGGTGCCGCTGAAGGCAAACGGCTTTCGATCGGCGTAAGCAAGCGAAACGGGCGAGCCGAGATCTTTGCCGACGTCGAAAGTCTCCGAGAAGCTGAACATCGACGGCACGGTGCGCGAGATCTGCGCGCTCGCTACCTGCTCGCCATCGAGTTCGATGGTGAGCGTGGCGGGGCAACGGAACCTGGTGCTGTCCATGATCAACTCGACCGCAACGACGTGATCACCGCTCAGCATCGCCGTCCCTCCTCTGGCCTCGGTCCGTTCGACGCCGCTGGTGTTGTATTCGGCCGTCACGATGCCTGCGTCGACATAGACGGTGAAACCACCGCTGATGCCACCGACACAGAACAACACGCCGCTGTCATCGGGACCGGCGGTGAACCGCACCTCGGTCCGGCTCGAGTGGCCGGACAGGAACTTGGGTGCCATGGCCTCGGCGATGCGGTCGTCGTTGGCATCGAACGACCATTCGGCAAGAGTGCTGGATCGCATGAGATCGGGACGGAACACCGAAGTGAGCAATCCGCCGCCGATGGGAAAGACGTGGTTGGCAGCAGCGTGTTCGTCGAACAGGGCACGGAGTTCGCCCAGCCGGGCCGGCTGTTCGAGGGCGAGATCTCTGGCCTGGCTGAAGTCGTTGTCGAGGTCGTAGAGCTCCCACCGGTCTTCGTCTGGCTCCCAACCGCGAAAGCGATTGTGAGCTGGATCCCAAGGATTGCGAGGACCGAACGCTGCCGCGAACCACCCATCGTGGTAAATCCCCCGGCTGCCCATGATCTCGAAATACTGGGTCGAGTGTCCCGAGTTGGCGGCTGCGTCGCTGAACGAGGGTGCGAGCGACATGCCATCGATCGCCTGCTGCTCGACCCCGTTGAAGGCCGCCGGCGGGTCGATGCCGAGGACGTCGTAGATCGTTGCGGCGATGTCGATGACGTGGTGGAACTGGTCGCGAGGTGTGGGATCGTGGTCGAAGCCCTTGGGCCAGGCCACCGCCAGCGGGGTGCGGGTCCCGCCGAAGTGGGCGGCCACCAGCTTCGTCGACTTGAACGGTGTGTCGGTGGCCCAGGCCCACCCGGCGTGGTAGTGGTTGTCGACGATCGCGGTTCCCAGCGCGTCGATGCCGCCATAGTCACGACCGAGAATGTCGAGCTGTTCGTCGATGGGAATCAGGAAGCCGTTGTGGCAGAGAATCTCGGCGATCGAACCGAAGAGTCCTTCAGCCGAGGCTCCGTTGTCGGAGTTGATGTAGAAGACGAGTGTGTTGTCGAGTTCGCCCTGTGCCTCGAGCTCGTCGAGGACCTTGCCGTACTGGAGGTCGGTGTGCTCGGCAAAGCCGGCGTAGACCTCCATCAGTCGCGACTGGAACCGGCGGTGCTCCGCCGGGATGTCGTCCCAGCGCTGCATCGTCGGGTCGATAGGGGTCAGCTCAGCGTCGTCGGGGATCCACCCCAGCGCTTTCTGCGACGCGTAGATCCGCTCGCGGAGCGCCTCCCATCCGTCATCGAAGACGCCGGCATAACGATCAGCCCATTCGGCGGGAATATGGTGCGGGCCGTGGACGGCACCCGGCGTGAAGTAGATCAAGGCCGGTGTGTCGGGCGAGGTGTTGCGGCGACGACGCAGATAGGCGATCGCCTTGTCGGCCATGTCCTCGGTCAGGTGGTAGCCAGCCTCGTCGGGCGGTTCGATCGGCGTGGTGTTTTCGAAGAGCCGCGGCTCGTACTGCGACGTCTCGGCGGCGACGAACCCATAGAAATAGTCGAAGCCGTGCCCGGTCGGCCACCGATCGAAAGGACCGTTGCGATTGACGTGGTCGACGGGAGTGTTGTGCCACTTCCCGAAGGCCGCCGTGCCGTAGCCGTACGCCCGCAGTACCTCGGCGACCGTGGCCGCCGAGTGAGGTATCGAGCCGACATAGCCATCGAAGTCGGTGGCGAATTCCGGGATCTGACCGAAGCCGACGGCGTGATGGTTGCGGCCGGTCAAGACGCAGGCTCTCGTCGGCGAGCACATGGCCGTGGTGTGGAAGCGGTTGTAACCGACCCCCTTGCCCAGCACTCGTTGCATGGTCGGCAGCTGGATCGGACCGCCGAACGGCGACCCGTTGGCACAGCCCGCATCGTCGGTCATGAAGATCACGATGTTGGGCGCACCGTCGGGGAGTCGCGATGGCGAGGTTCGCCAAGCGTGCTCGGATGATCGAAGGCTGCGTCCAGCCCGGCTTGCGGTTGCGGTCGGAGCGAAGGGCAGCGAAGGACCCACCGGCTGGGACTTCGATACCGTCGCCCCGGTCATCGCCGCCGGACCTTCACCGGCAGCTTGGAGTAGCCGTTGACGAACGACGAGAAGGTGTACGTCGGCTCTTCCTGCACCTCGATGCGCTCGAAGCGGCCCAGAATCTCCTCCCAGAGAATGCGGAGCTGCAACTCGGCCAGACGACTACCCATGCAGAAGTGCACGCCGTAGCCGAAGGAGAGATGACGGTCGGCGTTGGGACGATCGATATCGATCTGATCGGCGTTGTCGCCGAAAACATCCTCGTCTCGGTTGGCCGACAGGTACCACATCAGGATCTGGTCATCCTTCAGGATCTGTTTGCCACCGAGCTCGGTGTCGCGCGTTGCCGTGCGCCGCATGTACGACAGCGGCGTCTGCCAGCGAATGATCTCTGGGACCATCTTCGGGACGAGCCCGGGATCGGCGATCAGCTTGTCGTATTGATCACCGAACGTGTTGAGGCCGTAGATGCTGCCCGTCATGGTGTTGCGAGTGGTGTCGTTTCCGCCGACGATGAGCAGCAGCAGATTGCCCAGGTGATCGGCCGTGGCCATGTCTTTCGTCGCCTCGCCGTGGACCAACATGCTGACGAGGTCATTGCCCGGATTCGCTCGACGGTCCTCCCAGAGGCCCTCGAAGTAAGCCACACATTCGGCCAGTTCCTGCTGGCGCTGGGCGTGCGACTCGACGAGACCACCCGGCTCAGGAATGGCGAACACGATGTCGGACCACCGGGTCAGCTTGCGCCGATCCTCGAGCGGGAAGTCGAACAGGGTGGCCAACAGAAGGGTGGTGAGCTCGATCGACACCGTGTCGACCCAGTCGAAGGTCTCCCCCTCGGGCAGAGAGTCGAGCACACCGACGGTGCGCTCGCGGATCTGCGACTCGAGCAGCTTGAGGTTGCTCGGGGCGGAAACGCCCCGCACCGTCTTGCGTTGCTGGGTCTGCTCCGGCGGATCCATGGCGATGAAGGGTTTGGCCGTCGACACGCCCTCGGGCAAGGTCGACCCCATCTTGAGACCCAAGGTGATGCCGGGATCAGAAGAAAACGTCTGCCAGTCGCCATCGACTGCCTTCACGTCGTCGTATTTGGTCACAGACCAGTAGCGCCCGGCAGTTTCAAGCTCGTTGAAGTGGACCGGATCCTCGCGACGCAAGCGAGCAAAGTGGTCGCTCCATCGATGCTCGGCGAAGAGGTGGGCGTTGAGCACATTGATCTCGTCCAACGCCAGCTGGTCGGCGGTGGCAACGTCACGGCCCTTCTCCGCCATCTCCTGTTCAGGATTCCGGAAGTCCTCGAGGCTGTTGGGCTCTTGGGCTGTCGCTTGATCGCTCATCAGAACTCCTTGGTGCGGCACGATTCGACCACCAGACGAAGGTCATCGAATCGACACGAGATTGGCCGAAACACTAGCAACACCGCTGCTGCTGAGGGAATGGCCGAGGCACGCGACCGCCTGGGGATGGTCGGAGGCTCACTCGACTCGACAAGCCAGTTGCCAACCGGGCTCGACCGCCCGAGTCGCAGACCGCTTCGAGTCCGATTGCCGTGAGGATGCCGCACAGGTGTCGGACACCTCTCGCCGACGAGCGTGGCAACCACGTATCAGCGGGTGTAGGTCTTTCGACTGTGAGTCGTGGGGGTGCTGCCTGTTGCAGCCGTGCCGTTGGAACCACACGCAGCGAGCAAGACTGCGCCGAGCCCGATGGCTCCGGTGTGAAGCGCTGCCCGTCGGTCGAGCAACGCTGGGAGGTGTGGATGGTGGTGTTCTCCATCGTGGGGGTGGGATGCGGTGGTCGGGCTGATCATGAGATCGTCGCTCGCAGCAGGATGGTGTTGTCGACTTCGAGGTCGGTGCCCCAGATGAGCTGCGCTGTGTCGTCCCAGCTGATCTCGTCGTAGCCGTCCTTGGGGCTGACGTCGGCCGCGCTCCAGACGGTGGCATGAGCCCATGCGCTGTCGTCGAAATCGACCGCGACCCAATCGGTCGGGGTGTCAAGGATCAAGAACTCGCACGTTGCATCGGGGTCGGTGTCGCGGACGCATTCGGTGTTGAGGGGAGCTTGGTGAACAACGAGTGTCGACCAGCTGGAGTCCGTTGCTGCGACGACCTCGCCGGTGGTCACGTCGGTGATCTGAGCGATCATGCCACCGTCACCCATCTGCTGATTGCTTTCGCCGATGTACTCGATGCCCGAATCGGTCTCTTTGAAATCCTTTGCCTCGATCGCCACGGTGAACGGATAGGCGGCTTCGAAGGTGAACACCTCAGCGTTGAAGGAGCGTTCGGTGGTGATCGGCACCGAGTCCTCGCCGATGAGTTCACCGTCGATGTAGACCGCCATCCAGTTGTCGGCCCACACCTCGATCTGGAAGGTCGAGGTGCCACCGGCGCTGTCACCTGAAGATGTGTCGGCCTCGATCGGCGATGGCTCGACGTCAGTGGAGTCGACGGCTTCTTCGGCAGGCACCGCAGCAGACGATGACGTGCTGTCTGGTGTTGTTGCGATGGATGTGTCTGATCCGCAGCTCGCAGCGAGAAGCGCTGCGGCGAGGACGAGTGGGAGTGACCGCTTCAGCTTGTGGTCGACCCTCATCAGGAGAAGCCCAGCGGCAGCGGCCACACCGGCGATCGTGAGCAAGAGTACGAAGATGGTCATGGCGGACCTTTCGGCAGAAGAGCATTGTCTTGACGGCCCCGATGATGCTCCGTCCACCTGAGTGTTCGCCGTGAGCGAGCAGCGAGCTTGCCGAGAGAGTCGCCTCTCAGATGAGCGAGGCGGAGCCCCAGTTGATCGGGTCGCTTGTCAACCAGCAACGAAGCGAACAGCCCGAGACTCGATGAGCGTCAGTCGTTCGTCGCCATCGAGCGGGGCCAGTGAGAGCCCAGTGAGTGTCGCATAGACGAGCGCATCGTCGGTCATCGTCGCGTTGTAGACGATGATCGGGTCATACGCCTGCATCACAGGCTCGGCCATGCCAAGGGCGGTGTCCCACCAGGTGCCAGGCACATCGTGGTTGCCATGAGCCTCAGCTTCATCACCAACCGTCACGCCGGCAGCATCGGGAATGTCGAGTACGACCACGAAGACCTCGCCCGTCTCGACGCCGGCAACGAGGTGGTCCAGATCAAGATCGGAACCTTCGAACGCAACGACGCTGGTCGCTCCGTCGGCGTCGCGCAAGCCCACCGAACGGCGAGCCGAGTCTTCGCCGACAATCAGATAGTAGAGATCGTCACCGGCCACGGCCGGCGTGATCGCGTCGGTAACCAGCGTGGTGATCGTTCCTGTATCGACGGCGACCTCGGCGATACTCAGGACCTCGTCTTCACCGGTGCGGTCGACGTGAGTGGCCAAGACGGATTCTCCGTCAGCTGCCCACTCGAGCTCGGTCAGGAAGATGTCTTCGACCGGGCCGACCACTTCGACGAACTCGAGTGAGTCGATGTCGAGCGTCCAGAGACCGTTGCCGCCTGTGTTGAAATCGTCCGTGTATCCGACGGCCAACGTTTCGCGGTCTGGGCTCAGTGCGAGGCCATAGACGATGGCGTCGTCGGGAACGGTGAAGATCGTCTCGGCATCGCCGCTGGACGGGTCGAACGAGAAGATCCGATAGTTCGGACGGGCCCGCTGCTCCACGACATAGACCACATCGTGATCGGTCGAAGCCACGACCTCGAGATCGAGTGAGAACTGAGATTCGGTGTCCGGGATCACGGGCGCCGGCCCGTCGTCGCCAGAGAAACCGATCAGCCAGACCGCCAGAGCAGCACCAAGGAAGAGCGCCACCTGGAGGACTCTGATCAGTCGCGTCCAACGCCGAATGCTGCGGGTTTCTGAACCCGCCGCATTCGTTGTTTCGCTTTGCGTGTCACTCATCCGCTGGTGGTTGGCCGCCTGGCGCGTCGCCAGGCGGAGCTGGCAATGCCGCTTCGAGCTCTTCGGCGGTGACACCGAGCTCAGCAGCAGCTGCATCGAGATCGAACGGCGGCTGGCCGAGTGCGGCTTCGAGCTGTTCGACCGACACGCCGAGCGTTGCTGCGGCTTCGGTGAAATCTGGAGCGCCACCGACGCCGCCGGCGTCATCGCCGCCAGGGGCGTCGCCCGCAGGAGCACCTCCACCTGGTCCACCGGTTCCGCCGTAGTCGATGACCCCGTGGAAGCAGTCGATCGAGTACGGGGCTGCGTCCTCGGTGAGGTGGTAGTGGTAGATGCCGTCAGGGAACTCGGTTGTTGCCTCGACGTGGCCGGAGCACTCGTCGAGATCGCTGTTGCTCATCGCAACACCATCGGCACCCTGCGGGCCGTAGATCGGGAAGCCGTCGAGCAGCACACCGATCATCGTGGAATGCGACTCGTCGACGTCGACCACGTCGGTGATGCAGTAAGGCACACCGTGGTAGTGGTAGCTGTCGCCGCTGGCGAGTGGGTGGCCGTTGCACGAGTCGATGAAGTAGACACCGTCGAGCGAGATGTTGTCGTCGACAGCGATGAACTGGCGATTCATGTCTTCGTAGTCGTTGAACAGCGGTGCGCCGCTGATCATCACGCCAATGGTCGAAAGGTCGGTCAGCGTCACTTCGTCGGAGTACTCAGGGGTCGTGGTGATGTCGATGTCGAGGGGGCTTTCGACGATGAGTCCGTCGGTATCGGCGATCTCGAACTCGTCTTCGATGTTGTCGCCATCGAACGGCGGGTTGTTGCCTTCCACTGGGACAAGGAATTGGTCAGGCAGTTCATGGTTTGGGAGTCCGTCGGAAACGTAGCTGAACGAGCCGTCCTCGATCCTGATCGAGACGTTGTCGCCCCAGAGGCCCGCTTCGACCGCGCTGGATGTGTCGACATTGCTCCCGGGGGTCTCTGCCATGTCGCCGGAGTCATCCATCTCGGTCGAGTCGACGGCAGCAGCCGTGGTGGTCGTGGCTTCATCCTGGACGGTTGTTTCGTCTGTGCCTGCGGTGTCGACACTCGAGCCGCATGCGGCGGCGACGAGGCCGAACGCAACCGCGGCGGCAGTTGCCGATCGGTGGCGATTGCGGGCTGTTCGGGGGATCTTCATGCTCGAGATGGTAAGAACGTCGCCTGTGAGGATCCTGTGAATCTCGACGCACATTTGGGCCGACAATGCTGACTGCGGCTCACAGCCTCCTCACAGGGTCGCACCGCACACTTCCGGCATGATCACACCAACGGCACGGCCGTATCGATTCTCCGCCGCTCTGCTCGCGCTCGTCTTCTTGAGCGCCGCATGTGCCGGCGATGCCACCACGACGACCGCAGCCGGGGAATCAGCCGACGTTGCCGATACCACCACCTCGACCGACGAATCGTCCGACTCAGACGAGGTCGTCGACGAAGGAACCGCCGAGGCCACCGATTCTGGCGACGAGCTGGCCGATCGCACCGCCGTCGCTCTCGCCGCACAATGGTCCGACAACGTCGAGATCAGCGTCGACGGCGACAACATCAGTTTCAAGAGCGACGGGCTCCCGTCGCACGAATACCTCGACAGCTACCTTGCCGACGGCAGAGACGGCAAGTACATCGCCGGCGGCGTCGAGTCATACGACGCCAGCTTCAGCTTCCCGATCGTGCCGACAGTGGCTGATTCGGCCTCCTCGACCGGCAACGGCGCCATCGGTGTGGCCATCAGCGGCGCAGTCTTCTTCGACCCATACGAAGGCGACGGGTCAGACACCGTCGCCAACGACGACCAGAGCGAGATCGACGGCATCCCGTTCATCGACGCCTGTGGCGGTCACCCCCTGCCAAACGCCATCAGCTACCACTACCACGGCATTCCGTTTTGCATCACCGACGCAGTCGATACCGACGGCGAACACTCCACCCTCATCGGCTACCTCTTTGACGGCTTCGGCATCTATGGCCCACAAGACACCGATGGCTCAGAGCCAGCTGACCTCGACGCCTGCATGGGCCACACCGGCGCCACCCCAGAATTCGGCTACGACACGTACCACTACCACGCGTCGTCATCCGCCAACTACATCTCCGAGTGCCTGACCGGCGTGGCAGCTACCAGCGGCCGCTAGACCACACGATCGACCAATTCCCCCTCTCGGCGAGCGGGTCGAGGCCGCTCAACCATTGCGCGTTCGCGAACCCGCAGCAGGTTCAGCATCACGATCGGCCGGTTGAGCCTCGTTTCACTTGTCGACCTTTGGACCGCAGATGATTGGTTGGGTGGCCGGCTGGTTCGGTGGCGGCCAGGGATGTCGGGGGATTCCTCGAGGGACGCACGAGTTGATTCTTGGGGCGTAATGTTGGCTCTGAGAGATTTCCGCTCTCGGTCACGTTGCTCCGAACCCTGGTTGCGTGTTGAACCCCGCCAGGAGGCTCAGCGTGTCCATGTTCGTTCGTCGAATCAACGTCGCCAGACTGTATGCGTCTGACCATCGGTCGGTGGTATGGCGAGTGCCCCTGACGGCCGTCCCGGATCGATCGAGACGAGCGGCCCTTCGAGCACGCGTCTCAAATCACCAGTGCCTGACCGACGCCGGCGTGAATCAGGTGAGCTCGTGGCTCAACGGCGGCTGGCCGACCAACGGCTTCCTCTCGCACGTCGCAGTCGGCCGATCGCAGCAATCATGATCGCCTCGGTCGCCACCAGTGGCCCGGCCTCGGGGCTTACCGGCCGCTGGCGTCAGATTCCTGCCGTCGCCACCAACAGGATCCTGTGGTGAGAAGTCGGCGCTCGGTTCGGCGATCTCGACAGGAGCGGCGCCATGGACGCTGAACGCGCAGGGCGTCTCGAGGCTCATTTCTCGCCCGACGTCGGTAGGCCGCCAAATGCGAGCTTGTGTCAGCGGTGCGTCGAAGTTCTCCACGTCGATGGTGTCGGCATCTCGATCATGAGCGGACACAACAGTGGACCGGTGTGCAGCTCCTCGGCCCGTGTCAACGAAATCGAGGACCTCCAGTTCTCGCTGGGCGAGGGGCCATGCCACGACGCATTCACGACGGGCACGATGATCGTCGAACCCGATCTGGTCGGGAGCTCGGCGAGCAGGTGGCCGAGCTACACGCCTTCCGCACTCGATCTGGGTGCGTGCGCCATCTTCGCCTTCCCCCTCGAGATCGGCGCCGTGATCGTTGGTGTGATGACCCTGTACAACGACTCGGTTGGGATGCTCACCGCGGACCAGGCAGCGGATGCCCGTGTGCTCGCTCGAATGCTCCCGACACTCATGGCAGCGATCCAGTCCGAATCGCTGCAGCCGCTGCTTTCCAGAAGCTTGAGTGATTTTTATGCTCATCGCGCCGAGGTGCATCAGGCATCGGGGGTGACGGCGGTGCAGCTCGGCATCGGCAGCGACGAGGCGTTGCTGCTCATCCGGGCGCACGCGTACGCCAACAGCGAGACGGTCGCCCAGGTGGCAGCCGAAGTTCTCGCACATCGTCTCTATCTGGGCGACGATGGGGTCGACGAGACGGAGCCAACTCATGACTAGTCCGGCAGTACCCGAGTCCAATCGTGAGTTGGTGGTGATCGCCACGTTCCTCGAACTCGCCGACACCCTCGTCGCCGACTTCGACATCATCGACTCGCTTACCGTCCTCGCGGCGCGTTGTGTCGAGATTCTCGACACCGCTGCGACCGGGATCTTGCTGGCCGACACCGAAGGGCACCTTCGCTTGATCGCAGCATCGAGCGAGCAGGCTCGTCTCCTCGAACTATTCCAACTACAGAACGACGAAGGCCCGTGCATGGAAGCGTTCGCCTCCGGTGACTCCGTCGTGCACAGCGACATCAGCACTGCGATCGAGCGGTGGCCACGGTTTGCCCCGTACGCGCTCAGCGCCGGATACGAGTCGGTGTATGCCATCCCCCTCCGACTCCGAGGTAACACCATCGGCGCCCTCAACCTGTTTCGATCGCACCCAGGAAGCCTCGACGGCGGCGACATCGCACTCGCCCAGGCACTGGCCGATCTGGCAACGATCGCCATCCTTCAAGCAGCGGCGACGACCGAAGCACAACAACGCGAAGAACATCTGCAGTACGCGCTCGACAGCCGCATCATCATCGAACAAGCCAAAGGGATGCTGGCCGAGCACGCCAACCTCGACATGGCATCCGCGTTCGATCAGATCCGAGCTCGCGCCCGTGACACCAACACCAAACTCACCGACGTCGCAGCACGCATCGTCAGTGGCGACCTCGACCTCGCTGGCCTCGACACCACCAGGGGGAAGAAGCGCTGATCCCAAGCCGGCATTCGTCTGCCACTCGCTTTGGCTCAGCGTCGGCGTAAGGTGACGTCAGAGAGCAATGTGCTCTCATCCACGTTGCTCCGAACCCTGGTTGCGTGTTGAACCCCACCCGGAGGCTCAACGTGTGCCGTGCTCGTCTGACGCAACATCGTCGACAACTCGACAAGTCGAAGAGCACTCGTCTTCGTTGTGCTCGTGCTCTCCGCTACGACGACGGCGCAGCCACAGCATGACCGATCACCACACCGACGTGTCTCCGAACGAGCTCTCCAGCGGCCCAGCGGACGGCGACGGCGAGCACGCCCGTCAGGACACTCCCGCAGGCAGCACCGACGAGCATGAGGGTCACGACGGCGGTGGTCATGCGAGTCACGCTGACATGTTCCGGGGAGCGTTCTGGCGCAACCTCGCACTGTCGGTTCCCGTCCTGGTGTTCTCTGCCCAGATCCAGGACTGGTTGCACTTCGACCTGTCGTTTGCTGGCTCCCAGTGGATTGCGCCAGCGCTCGGCACTGTCATCTACTTCTACGGCGGCCGACCATTCCTGACCGGTGGCATCGACGAGGCCCGCAACCGGCAGCCCGGCATGATGCTGCTGATCGCGTTGGCGATAACCGTCGCGTTCGCTTCGTCGGTCGTCTCCCTCACCAACGCGCTCGACCTCGAGTTCTGGTGGGAACTCGCATCACTGATCGTCATCATGCTCCTCGGCCACTGGCAGGAGATGAAGGCCATCGGCCAGGCCCAGGGCGCACTCGATGCGCTCGCCGATCTGCTCCCCGACGAAGCGGAACGCATCACCGACTCCGGTGACACCGAGACCGTCGCCATCGCCGACCTGGCTGTGGGCGACCGGTTGCTGATCCGCCCCGGCAGCAGGATCCCCGCCGATGGCACAATCATCGACGGCACCGTCGAGGTCGACGAGTCGATGCTCACCGGTGAATCCAAACCGGTCGCCAAGGCCGTAGGCGACGGCGTCGTCGCTGGTTCGGTCGCCACCGACAACTCGATCCGTATCGACGTGAGCGCGATCGGTGACGACACCGCCCTTGGTGGTATCCAACGTCTGGTCGCCGACGCGCAGAACTCGAAGTCGCATGCCCAGGCTCTTGCCGATCGCGCGGCCGCGGCGTTGTTCTACGTCGCGATCACCTCCGCCGTGACCACAGCTGTCGTCTGGCTGGCCCTGGGGCGCACCGACGACGCCCTGATCCGCACCGTGACCGTGCTCATCATCGCTTGTCCTCACGCACTCGGACTCGCGATCCCGCTCGTCATCTCCTTGTCGACAGCGAAGGCCGCCCAAGCCGGCATCCTCGTCAAGGATCGCCTCGCGCTCGAGAAGATGAGAACGATCGACACCGTCGTGTTCGACAAGACCGGCACCCTCACTGCCGGCGAACACGTCGTGACCGACCTCGCATCCATCGACGGAAACTCCAACCAGATGCTCGCGCTCGCAGCCGGCGTCGAAGCCGATTCCGAGCACCCCCTCGCACGCGCCATCGTCCGCAAAGCAGAAGCAGCCGGAATCGCTCCCACCGACGCCACAGATTTCCAGTCGATGACAGGACGAGGCGTTTCGGCCACAATCGACGGCCAGCGCATCTCGGTCGGTGGACCATCGCTACTCCGCGAACTCGGGCTCACAGCACCAACCGAACTCGGCTCGAAGGTCGAGCAATGGGAAGGCCGAGGTGCCGCCGTGCTCCACGTCGTCACCGGCAACACCGTCGTCGGCGCCTTCGCCCTCGAAGACGAGATCCGACCCGAATCACGTCAAGCCGTAGACGCTCTTCACGACCGTGGGATTCGCGTCGTCATGATCACCGGAGACTCCAAAGCCGTGGCCGACAACGTCGGCGCCGAACTCGGCATCGACAATGTGTACGCCGAAGTCCTCCCCGGCGAAAAAGACGCGGCCGTGCAAGATCTCCAACGGCAAGGCCGCACCGTGGCCATGGTCGGGGACGGTGTCAACGACGCTCCTGCTCTCGCCCGCGCCGACGTCGGCCTCGCCATCGGCGCCGGCACCGACGTCGCCATCGAATCGGCCGGCGTGATTCTCGCGTCATCCGACCCGCGGGCAGTGCTTGGCGTGATCAGACTCTCACAGGCCAGCTACCGGAAAATGGTTCAGAACCTCGTCTGGGCCGCCGGGTACAACATCGCCGCCATCCCCCTCGCCGCCGGCGTACTCGCACCGATCGGCTTTGTCCTCCCACCCGCCGTCGGCGCTGCCCTGATGAGCCTCTCCACCATCGTCGTCGCCGCCAACGCCCAGCTCCTGCGACGCCTCGATCTGCGACCCGAAGCCCGCTGAGATCATCGAAGCGTCGGGCCCGGTCGCTCGGCACGAGCGCGTGTCGTTGCTGTATGACGAAGCGTCATCCGCGTTGCCCGCCATCGACAGCCCTGGTAAGCCGCCACCACACCCGCTGCGGTAGTGTGACGCAAGAGACGGGATCTCGTCTCTTGCGTTGCTCTGAACCCCGGTTGCGCCTTGAACCTCCCAAAGGTGCAACCTTGACGATCCATGAGCCCCAACAGCAAACCATGCCGTCGAGTGTCGCGGCGCTGTGGCGGTCGACCCGTCCGACCGTGGCCGAACTGTCCCGGGCCCGTCGCCGCCTTCACACCAAAGCGGCATTCATCACCGTCATCGTGGCCCTCAGCTACTGGTCCACCGTCATCTCTGACTGGAACCTCACGATCAGGATCGGATCAGCCGGCATCTTGGCCATCGGCCTGA
>RCMY010000483.1_pt1 | contig 37299 bp, 38 predicted proteins | sample 2041341 | NCBI WGS metagenome assembly RCMY01 (sample SAMN09708234, study PRJNA481090) | Marine sediment metagenome, whole genome shotgun sequencing project. | reverse complement strand
CGTAGGCGACAACGGTGTTGGCTGCTTTCACAGGCCAATCATCATCGGCTGCAAAATTTGTTGATACTCCGTCGCCTTCGCTCATCCGGAGAATCCTAGCGCGAACCAGCGGGCCGTCCGAGTTTGATGGGTTTTGTCAGGCGCCCACTGGATTCCCTGGCCTTGTTAGCCGTCGGTTTGGAGCACGAGTTGTTCGAGTTCGACACATTCGGCGTCGACGAGATGTGCGGTGAACACGTCGTTCTCAAACGTGACGATGTACTCCACGGTTGTCTCGCCGAGCCGGATCGGTATCGACGAGTGGATGGCATCGACCTCGAAGAGAGGTAATGCACAGCCGTCGAGATACGGGGGAACGTCTTCTTCGCCGTCAATTCCCATGATGTCGCTGATCTCCAGCAGTGTCGCGGTGGCAGGAAAGAAGTTGGTCGGGATTGGAGCGCCGTCCGGCGTCGTCAGCGTGGTCCGTTCCGCCTCATTAAACGACTCTGCCGTTGGTTCAGAATCTGCAGCGGCCGATTCGTTCATGCCTGCATCGTCGGCCATGGCCTCGGTGTTTTCGGTTGCCTCAGCAGGGGCTTGGCTCGCCGCTATTGGCGCGTCGAGCGCTTGAGTCTCATCGACCATGCTCGCAGTATCAGCGCTGTCGTTGCTGGAGCCAAGGTTGGCCAAGCCGCTGATGGCCACGGCCCCAATGCCGGCGACCACAACGAAACCGGCGGCCATGCTGAGCACTCGATAGCGACGCCGATTGCGCAGATCAATGATGTTGGCCGACGGAGCAGCGGTAGAGCGGTGTGAGGTGACTGCGGGCGCCCCTACTGGCGCCTCGTAGGCTTTGCCACCGTAGAGGTCGTCGAAGGCTGCTCCGGCCGCGGCAAGGTGCCTTATCTTGATGTCGTTGTCGACGGCATGTGAGGGCAACGTGTCGGGAGCATTCTTCAGGCGATTGCGAAGCAATTCGATGTCGTGAACGACGGACACGAGTCGAGGGTCGTTCTCGACGACGGCCCGCTGAGCGGCGTCGAGTTCTCCATCGCAATAGGCCGAAGCCAGTTCGTAGTTGTCGTCTTCAATCATCGTGAAAGGTATGACGTTCGGTCGGTGGGTCCTGGTTCCCGAGAATCTCGGCGAGTTGTCTTCGGCCTCTCGCGATGCGAGAGCGCACAGTGCCGGGCGGTATCGAGAGGGTATCGGCGATGGCGGAATAGTCGAGACCGTAGAGGTCTCGCAGGACCACCGGGGCGCGGAAGTCTTCGGGGATTTGGGCGAGTGCGTCGTCGATCGAAAGTGCGTCAAGACGCTGGTCGACCGCGTTTGTAGTCGTTGGGGCCGCTTCAGGGATTTCGTTGACCAGCACAGGGCGACGCGACCGACGCCTGACCTCGTCTAACGCAGCGTTGGTAACAACTCGGTGCGACCAAGTACTGAATTTTGAGCGGCCGTCAAAGGATCCAAGACCGCGAACGACGGCCATCAGCGCTTCTTGGCACGCGTCGGCGGCGTCAGCGTCATTCCCCATGACCCGCCAGCAGAGCGCGTAGAACCGATCGTAGTGACGGCTGAGCAGAAGGTCGAGTGATGCTCGATGCCCTTCCTTTGCCCGCCGGACCAATTCATCGTCGGTGTATTCGATCGCCGTAGCTTAGGGTCTCGCCGTGCGTTGCTTGGAGATGCTCCGGCGTCGTTACCGTCCCGCAACGATGTGATAACTCGATGGCGGACGCACAACAGGTCTGGTCTCCAGCGCGCATTGCGTGTAACCGGATCTAGCTGACCTGTATCTCTTCGAGAACGAAGCGGTGGATCAGGCTGTCGTCGGTCTCTGTGGTGCCGGGGTTCGTGATCCAGAGCAGCAGATGGCTCCCGATCTCGCCGTTGAGGTCGACAGAGGTCGAACCTTTTTCGGTCTCGATGCGTGCGACTGGTTCACCCCATCCGTCGAGGGTGGGAGAGATGCTGCCGCTCACGTAGATGTCAGCTGACCAACCATCGGTGGCCGAGTCGATTTCTAGATCGCTCAGCATTGAGGGACCGGCGAACGAGATGACGATGCCGACACCGTCTTTAAGGTCGCCAAAATTCTCCCGCAGGTACGTTTCGGTCCGCCAATACGTCTCGTCATTGTCGTCAAACGCGTAGATGAGGCGGTCGTCTTGCTCGGCACCATCGCCGGGCGGAGGGTCGAACGAGGACGCGCTCGCGATGACGGGTTGATCAGTCACCGCTTCGAAGTTCGTCAGCGTGGTGGTATCTGTTGTTTCGGCCGACGTGCCCGTGGCCGCTGGGGTTGTTGGTCGACGCAGGGGCGATCGGTTCAGAAGGGTTCCTGCAAGAATCAGGGCGACACCGATGAGCACAACGACGAGCGTTGGCACAAGCCATGAACGCTCAGACTGGATGAAACTCATCTCGTCGTCATCATCGTGGTCTTCGTCAATTTCGCTGGACGGTTCTTCGGGAAGCGGGGCCCATGTTGTCTGGTCGGTCAGGGTGAGGTCGGTGCTTACTGCCGCTCGTTCGCTTTCGAGACGGACGCCAGACAGGGCGGTTCGAAGATCGAGAGCGTTGCTGATCCGCTCGTCTGGGTTTCGGGCCATGAGTCGATGAATGAGCGCATCGAGTTCAGGGGGAACGGTCCGGTTGAGTTCATTGACGTGTGGCGGAGGCTGATGCAGACGAGACAATGCGGTCGCAGCATCGGTGTCGGCCCGGAATGGGGCGACACCAGCAAGACACTCATAGAGCACGACACCAAGCGCATACAGATCGGTTCGGGGGTCAACGTCATCGCCGGTCACTTGCTCTGGGGCAAGGTATTTGGCAGTCCCAAGCAAGGTGCCGGTCACGGTGAGATCGGCGTCTTCACCCGCCTTTGCTATTCCAAAGTCGGTGACCATGACCCGACGATCACTGCACAGCAGAATATTTGAGGGCTTGATGTCTCGATGTACGACGCCCGCTCGGTGTGCTTCATCGAGTGCGGCAGAGACTTGCTGACCAATGTCTTTGGCATCGGCAACTGAGGTCCGACCGACATCGTCGAGGACATCACGAAGGGTACGGCCGTCGACTAACTCCATGACGATCACTTCGTAGCCGTCAGAGGAGACGGTGTCGTAGATTGCCACAATCGAGCGGTGAGAGAGGCGAGCGGCAGCGATGGCTTCCCTCTGGAATCGGATGAGGAAGGCGCGGTCGGTAGCGAGGTGGGCGTGAAGGATCTTGGCCGCCACCTTCCGGTGCAGAACTGTGTCGAGCGCCTCCCACACCTGCGCCATACCGCCGGTCGCGATGGGCTGGACCAACTCGTATCGGTTGCCAAGCAACAGGCCGGGGCGCGGTGCCGGCGATGGGATGTTGGCGTCGGTCACGCCGTCACGTTATCGGCCTCGGCGATGGGGTTCGCCTCGCCCTTCCGTTCGCGACGGTGATGGGTGAGCCACCACACGAAGAGGAAGACTCCTGCGGTGCCGGACAAAAGCAGCCCCAGCCCAGGAATTCCGGTCGACCGGACAGAGAATTGCCCAGTCGCGAGCTGACGTTGGCCGTCGGGAGTAAGGATGATGACGTCAACCGGAGAAAGGCCGAGTGCCTTGGCTTCGACGTTGATGGTCATCGTGGTTGCACCCGGGCTGAGAGTCACAATGAGGTCTTGGTCAGACGAGTAAGTGCTGTCGGTATAGACCTTGATTTTGTCACTTTGGAATCTGATGAGAACTTGACGCGGGCCCACAGCCGCAGTTTCAAGTTGGAGCGGCAAGGCAAATCGTGTGGTTGTCAATGTGAATTGCTGATTCTCGACAACGTTGATCGGTGCGAATGATGTCTCGATGTCTTCAACGATCTGGTTTATCCTGAGCTGCCGATCAGTCGGATTTCGCTCTCGCGATAGCGAAGAGATGAGGGCAGTCTGGAACCATTCTGGCTCGGTCCCTCCGTTAAGGAAGTACGACTGATACGTCGCGATCATTGCCTCGATCTGGGTGATGATTTCACCGAGGGGAGCCAAGTCTTGTTCGGGCTGTTCCGCCACCCGAATGGGCGGAGAAGACTGTGCCGCCACGGCTTGCTGTAGTGAGACAAGCTGGACTGGCGCAAGGACTTCCCATGAGTCGAGCAGGATCTCGAGGCTTCTGCGGTCGAGCTGTTGGAACGCGTCGCCGCCGAGTATGACTGGGCTTGTGTCGGAGCGAGTGAGTAGAGCGAGCTCTGCCAGTAGCTGGTGCGCTCTGGCCACAACGTCATCGCCCGTATCGAGCTGTGAGCTGAACTCGCCACTCGGCTGGACTGCCTCTACCGATGTGTTGTTTCCGTTTAGGATTCCCGTTCGCACGGTGCTCCCCGATGACGCCAAAAGCACCTCGATACCGATACCTGCGATGAGGTCGACCCCGGCCGCCGTGAGGGTGCCGTCCCACGGAAGGATGTTGGTGGCTGGTAGGAGCCCGAGCTCTACGGCCTGCGTTCGGGCCGTATCAACTGACTGCGTGAAGAGTCGCCCCTGGCCGATCTCGGCCAATGCCGATGGGTCGAGGTCGAGACCGGGGCTTACGACGAGCAGTCGATCGCCGAGCGCCTCACTGAACTCGCTGTTGAGTTGCTCGTCGATCGCGAGTTGGGAGAGGCCGTCAGCCCCGATCTGTATTGTCATCGGCAGATTGGGGTGTTGCTGCAAGATCACAGTGGTGTCTGCGATTGTGAGCCCGCTCGCCAATCCGTCTGCCTGCGTAACGGGAAGAATAATTGAGACAGACACTGGGTCTATGGATGTTGCTTCGTCTGGCAAGTGAATGAGGTTGGTGTTGAGTTGTCCGAGGATTTCGTCGCTGTCGGAGATCTCGATTGAGACGGGATGAACACCATCAGCAGGAAGGTAGAGAGCAGGCGAGTCGTTTGCGGGGAAACTGCGAACGGGAATAGTGAGCGTGAAGACTCTGCCAGACGATTGGGGCAAGCTGATGAGGGAATATGACACAGGGGCTGTCAAAATATCGACTGCGCCACTATTGAGGTCGGCGATTGAGGTCAGCGGTTGGTACACACGGGCCTCGACCTTGGTGCCAAGGGTCAGCGGGCCATCCCATGTAAAGCTGAGCGTGAACTCGCCATCGGCTGGCACGTAGGCGGTCTGAGCAACAAGTTTGATGGTGCCGAGTGCCTGGGTCGAAGCCAACGCCGGCGAGGCGGCAACCGTTCCTACGAAGCTGAGTAGGAGACACAGTGCCAAGAACGAGCGCTGGTACGCGCCCCTCATGTCGGCGCCTTCCATGAGAGCACGACGAGGCCTTCGACTTGCTTGACGAATCCGTGGCGTTCGTACAGCTGCAGCGCTCGCGTGTTTCGCTCCTGTGTGTTGACCAATGCTTCATGTGCCTTGTGCTGGTGAAGCCACGTTAGACAATCAAAGACCAGAGCAGTGCCAATCCCGTTTCCAGCATGACTCGGATCGACGGCCAGACGCTGCAGATAGCCACGGTTCCCGGCCCGGCCAGTGATGTGATAGCCAACGATCTTGCGATCGACTGCAATGACGCGATAGCGGCTTGTCGGCGTGGCATGCCGTGCTTCGCTTAGGGCCACCTCGTCGAATCGCCAGAAGTCGTCGAACGCCCGGCGATCAATATCGAGCACGGTCGAGAGATGCCAGCGACGACCGGGCTTGGTTTTCATCTTTGGGCCATCAGGCTCGGTGAGCAGGCGCCGGCTCAGCAGATGAAGGTGTTCGTAGTGCTCGAACCCGGCTTGGTAGAACGGTTGTGCGTCATCCGGTGTAAGCGCCGGCGTCACTGCCTCATGAACCCCGTTCTGTGCGAGATCGTGCAGACATCCGACGATGGTCGCCGCGTCCGGGTGTCGACCTGAGCGCGACGGGCCGACGAGCGCGACGCTGTTGTCTCCCTGCCAAGAGGCAATCCGGAGGTTAGGGAATCGTTGCCGCAGGTGGCTCTGGCGACGTTGCCAGAGGGGTGATTGCGGTGACTTTGGATCATTCACTGACGAGCAAGATTACGGCGGTTGCCAGCGCGACGGTACCGTAGTCTCATGACTCTTTATGTCGCCACACACGATCTGTGTCTGCTGCACGATGCCGGGGAGGGCCACCCGGAGCGACCACAGCGACTCGAGGTTGCGCTGAAGAGCCTCAGATCGCCGAACTTGAGCGAAGCAATTACATGGATCGAGGCACCAGAAGCAACCGAGGAACAGCTCGCCCGGGTGCACCCCACATCGCTCCTCAATCGATTCAAAGACCTTTGTGCCGAGGGGCGTGGCCAGATCGACGCCGATACAGGCTTCAACTCATTCTCTAATGAAGCGGCTCGGCGTGCCGCTGGTGCTGGCATCGCGTTGATTGAGCAGCTTCGCGCCGGGACGGCTGACGTCGCGTGGTCGATTGTCCGTCCTCCTGGCCACCACGCGTTGAGCAACAAGCAAATGGGGTTCTGTTTTCTCAACAACGTCGCCGTAGCTGCTCACGAACTTCGAGCAGCAGGCGAGTCGGTGGCGATCATCGATATTGACGCTCATCATGGCAATGGGACTCAGGACATCTTCTACGACGACCCTGATGTGCTTTTCGTCAGTCTTCACCAATACCCGTGGTACCCATACACCGGGCGCCCCGACGAGGTTGGCGCTGGTGCGGGAGCGGGCGCAAATATCAACGTCGCATTGCCTGCCGGCGCAAACGGTACGGCCTATCGGGCGGCGTTCGATAATGTGGTGAGTCCGGCTATTGATCGATTCAAACCCGATTGGCTTTTGATCTCTGCCGGCTTCGATGGGCACCGCAGCGACCCGATGACCGACCTAGGACTCACGTCGACCGACTACGGCGAGCTTGTTGCGGCGCTCGTCGCTCTCGTTCCGGCCGGACGACGCTTGCTCTTTTTGGAAGGCGGCTATGACCTGCAAGCTATGTACGACAGTGTCGGGGCAGTTGCGGGTGCCCTAATCGGTGTGCCGATACGGCCTGAGCCGGTCTCTGAGGGAGGTCCTGGTCTTGATCAGGTCGAGCTTTCACGCCGCATCCATTTTGACGGCGGCAGCGGCGACCGTTGAGCCAACTCGACGACCTTGTCGCCCAACTCGCCCCGCTTGGAGCGCTCTTCGGCGACGCGGGGCATTCTCTGTACCTTGTCGGTGGAATTGTGCGCGACGCGGTGCTTGGCACGTTGCCACCCGAAGGCGACCCAAGGGCTGGCGATTACGACCTTACTACTGACGCCTTGCCAGAACAGATCCTGGCGATTGTCCGACCTTTGGCCACGGCCCTATGGACCCAGGGTCAACGATTCGGCACGATCGGCGCGACCGTCGATGGTCGTCCTCTTGAAATCACGACCCACAGGGCCGAGGTATACGACGAGACGTCTCGGAAGCCAGTGGTCACGTTCGGGACTGACCTGACCGTCGACTTGTCGCGCCGTGACTTCACGATCAATGCCATGGCCGTCGACGTGCCCGCCGGCACACTATTTGACCCGTACGGCGGCGCCCCCGACCTAGCCGCGCGGGTCCTGCGCACTCCGCTTGATCCTCGAATATCGTTCACCGATGACCCCCTCCGCATGATGAGGGCAGCGCGGTTTATTCCTCGGTTTGGACTATCGATCGACCCTGACCTCATGACAGCCACTGTGGAGTTGCGAGAGCGAATCCAGATTGTCTCGGTCGAACGCGTGCATGACGAACTCGAGCGACTCCTTGGCGTCGACGACCCGTCTACGGGTCTGCAATTCGCTGCAGACACCGGCCTACTTGCTCTCGTGCTTGAGGTGGATGAGGACGATGCTCGCCTCGCGGCGGGGGTGGGGGCAGCCTCAAGCGGTGTCGGCTTATTAGAGCGTCGATCACTCCTGCTTGCGCCATTCGGAAGCGACGGTTGCGAGGCGATGCTTCGACGCCTTCGCTATTCGAACGAGAGTCGAGTCGCCACGCTCAACGTGCTCCGGTTGCAGAATCTGTTCGAGACCGCGGGTGAACCGTCCCTTTCGACGTTGCGTCGGGCGCTCGACCAGAGCGGCGGCGACGGCGCGGAAGAGCGACTTGGCTTAGTCCGTACCGCTCTCGTGGTAGCGGGTGCAGGGCCGATGGGTGAGACGGAAACCTTGGCTGCGTTCAGCGATCTCCTGGCTGTCGTGGCGTCGACCGAAGACGTTGGTTCGTTTGATGGCCCCTTCAATGGTCAGGAGCTGATGAAGATGTTTGATCTCGGTCCTGGCCCGACCATTGGAAAGCTTGCGATGGTGCAACGTGAACTGCGCTACCACCACGGCACAGTGTCGCGCGACCAGGTCAAAGCCGCCCTAGCCGACTGGCTCGCAGGCGACGTGTAGAACGCCCCCGCTCGATATTTATGCCTGTTGTTGGCTACGGTGAGGGCCGTGAAAAGTCGACCGACTTCTTCAAGTGGTGCAATCGTTAGTTATCGATTGGCTCGTCAACGTGCCGTCGATGCCTACAGGGCTGGACACCAGCTCAACTCTGAGGTGTGTGATGCCCAGCCAGAGCTTCGACGGGTAGCTCATCACCACGGCGCACCTATGGACGACGCCTGCCCGATCTGCGAGGTTGATGAACTGGTTTGGGTTCGGTTCGCGTTCGGTCGCGGCCTGCCCAAGTCGGGCCGCTGCGTTACGGACCAGCGCGAACTCAAACGGATCCAGCGGCGTGGTAAACCGTCGGAGTGCTATCTGATCGAGGTCTGCCGCCAATGCTGGTGGAATCATGTGCTCGAACTCGTGACCTACTCGGGTGCCGAGTCGGCCGCGTCTGCGGCCAACTAGTTCAGCGACGGACCCAGTTCTTATGAGTTATACAGGGTCGCCATTTCTTGCTGGACCAGGCAAAATCCCAAACCGTCGACGAAATCCGCTCTGGCGGATTCGTCGAGTGCTGTTCCTGCTTGGTCTCGTTGGCCTCGTTGCGCTTGTCGGCGGAGTCGCGTACCTCGCCCAAGAACCGTTGCCCGAAGACGACTTCGGCGCCCTGGCCCAAACAACCTTTCTTTGCACCGCTGAGGTCGACGAGGGATGCGGCCCCGATGTTGCGGTAGCCCAGTTCTCTGCCGGCGAAGATCGTGAGGTCATCGCGTACGCCGAGATCCCTCAGGTCATGATCGATGCCACTATCGCGACCGAAGACAAAGACTTTTTCACCCACGGCGGCGTCGACCCATTCGGCATTGCGAGGGCGTTGTACCGAGACCTACGAAACGACGGCCTTCGTCAAGGCGGCTCGACGATCACTCAGCAATACGTGAAAAACACATTCCTCACGTCAGATCGCACCCTTGACCGCAAGCTTAAAGAAGCGACGCTTGCGGTCAAGCTCGAACAGGAACTCACGAAAGAAGAAATCCTCGAGCGTTACCTCAATCGCATCTATCTCGGGCGTGGCGCCTACGGAGTGCAGGCCGCGGCGCAGGCCTACTTCGGTAAAGATGCGAGCGAACTCGACTTGGCTGATTCCGCCTTTCTCGCTGGCCTTATTCGCGCTCCAGGCACAGCCGACCCCGCCAACGACCCTGACGAAGCTACGCGGCGCCGGTCAACCACCCTGAACCGAATGGTGTCCGAGGGCTACATCACGCAGGCGCAGGCCGACGAAGCCAACCTTCGTGACTGGTCGACGGTCCGGCCGGTCCAAGATCGATCAGGGCTCGGCGAAGTGAAGGGGGCCGCATTTGGTACCGAATACTTTGTCGAAGCTGTTCGACAAGAACTTGCAGTGCTCTACCCCGATGGAGCGCTCTACACCAGCGGCTACCGCGTCTACACAACGCTTGATCTGGGGCTGCAGCAGGTGGCCTACGACACCGTCCTCGCTGAGCTGCCCAACGAAAGCGACCCATCGGCATCCATCGTGGCCCTTGATCGACAAGGGCAGGTAGTTGCGATGATGGGCGGGAAAGACTTTGACGTGAGCCAGGTCAATCTGGCTCTCGGCACGATGGGTGGTGGCTCAGGGCGTCAACCGGGATCATCGTTCAAGCCCATCGTCCTGGCGGAAGCGATTTCTCAAGGAATCTCCATGAAGTCGCTTTACGCGGCGCCGTCATCCATCACGTTGGAAGGGGCAAACGACGGTGCCGACTGGGTGGTCTCCGGGGGAGGAGCGCCAGACGGGTATCGCGATCTTCTGTCTGCGCTGCAGGCGTCCTCCAACGTCGTCTTCGCCCAGTTGATGCTCGACGTTGGCCCAGCCAACGTTGTCGAATTGGCCCATCGGCTTGGTGTCACCGCTCCTTTGGCGCCTGTCAACTCGCTCGTGCTTGGGGCCGATGAGGTGTCGGTGCTCGACATGGCTGCGGCGTACTCGACCCTTGCCAACCAGGGTGTGCGTTACGCGCCGGTCATGATTGAGCGAATCGAGGACGCCAACGGTGAAGTGGTCTGTTGGTACCCGGTCGACGGTGCTTGCACTGAGGGGCCAGGGCGTACTCCAACCGATTCGGCGGCCCTCGACCCGCAAGTTGCGCGCGAGGTTAACTACGCCATGGAGCAGGTTGTTCTCGCCGGCACAGGGCGCAATGCCCAGTTTGGGCGTCCCGCGGCGGGCAAGACGGGCACGACCCAAGACGCTCGTGATGCGTGGTTTGTCGGATTTACGTGTGATCTCACGGCGGCCGTGTGGATGGGCTACTCCGGCGCTCCAGGCCAACCCACACAGACCATGTCTGACTTCCGTGGGGCCGAGGTGCACGGGGGCGACTATCCAGCCGAGATGTGGTCGCGCTTCATGGCTGCAGCTACGGCGTCTGCTCCACCCTGCGATTCGCTCGCGACCAGTGGCGACTTTTCGGGGGAGATTCGCAACACCGAGCTGTCAACCACCACGACGCTTCCGACCTGCGCAGGTCCGGTAGAAGGCACGGAAGCGACCGCGGCAGCCGACCCATCTGCGACGACCGAACCATGCATTGCGCCTACTACCACGACGGCCGATCCTGACGCGACCACCACGACCGAGGACGGTGGCGACACCACCAAGCCATCGACAACAGCACCGGCGACAACGGTTCCGGCGACAACAGCAGCGACGGCGCCGCCCAGCTCCGCCGAGGCGACAACCTCCACCACAACCGAGTAACCCGACCCGAAAAGCGGCCGCTTTTGAGCGCGAAAACGGTGTCGAAAAGCAGCCGCTTCTGAGGTTGGGAGTGGGTGGAGGTGGGTTTAGGAGAGGACCGCCGTATATTCAGGTGCTGCTCTTTTGTCGTGCGTGCACGGTGAAGCAGCCGGTGGATTGGTCCATCGTCAACCCTGCCCTCGACCGTCGAGGGCCCCAGGTCATGCTGGGTCCAGAGGGAGGTGAGGCTCAATGCGAGCTTACGAACTCATGATTATTTTTGCTGCTGGCTTGGAAGAGTCCGCAGTTCAGAGCCAAATCAACAAGCTGACGGCTGACGCCGAAACAGCCGGTGGCTCTCTTGAGAAGGTCGACAAGTGGGGCGTTCGTCGCTTTGCTTACGAAATCGATCACAAGTGGGAAGGTTTCTACGTCGTCCTCGAGTTCTTGTCCCCAGAGGCATTGAACGAGATCGACCGCACCCTCCGACTCGCAGACGACGTCGTCCGCCACAAGTTTGTTCGGTTGCCAGTGACCGAGGCGCATCGTCGTGGCCTCGCTGGCGCCACCGCCTAACGAAAGGCGCCCTCATGGCAATGGACAATTCAGTAACCGTCACGGGTAACGCAACCCGTGAGCCAGAACTCCGATTCACCCCGTCAGGTCAGGCAGTTGCCAATTTCGGCCTTGCCGTGAATCGCCGTTGGCAGAACCGCCAAACCCAAGAATGGGAAGAGGCAACATCGTTCTTCGACATTGTGTGTTGGGCTCAACTCGGTGAGAATGCGGCAGAAACTGTCGGACGAGGCACTCGTGTCACGGTCACCGGTCGACTCGACCAACGCAGCTGGGAAACCCCAGAAGGCGACAAGCGATCAAAGATTGAGATCGTCGCAGACGACGTGGCCGTGAGCCTTCGTTGGGCGACAGCTGAAGTCCGTAAGAACGAGCGTCGCGAAAGCGGCTCTGGTGGCGGCAACTTCAGCGGTAATCAAGGTGGTGGAAGCCAAGGTGGCGGAAACCAAGCTGGTGGAAGCCAAGGTGGCGGAAACCAGGGTGGAAATCGTGGGCAATCATTTGGAGGCGGCCAGCCGCAGCCTCAGCCCTACAACCCGGATGAGGAACCCTTCTAATGGCAAAGACACCAAGTCGTAAGCGCGTAAAACCAAAGGACGGCGGCCGCAAGGGTAAGAAGAAGGTCAGCCTTCTCAGCCCCGAGCAGACCGAGTACCTCGACTACAAAGACGTCGACCTCCTTCGCCGCTATATGTCCGATCGGGCCAAGATCAAGGCTCGTCGGGTTAACGGCAATACCCCTCAGCAGCAACGTCTCGTTGCTAATGCGGTCAAGAACGCCCGAGAGATGGCGCTTCTTCCCTACCGCAGCCAGGTCACCACCCAGCGCCGCGGTGGCAGCGGTGGCGGTCGCCGCGATGGCGGCGGTGGCGGTAATCGCGGTCCTCGTGAGGATCGACCACCACGCAGCCAAGATGACGCGCCTTCAGAGGCAGTCGAAGCTCCTGAAACAACCGCTGTTGTTGAAGATGGAGGCGAAGCCTGATGCGTATCGTCCTACTCCAGCAGGTATCCGGACTCGGAAACCGAGGCGACATCATTGAGGTCGCCGACGGGTACGCCCGTAACTTCCTGATCCCAACGTCGAAGGCGCAACGTGCCACCGATGGTGTGGAGGCACAGGCAGGCGTCATGCGTAAGGCGTGGCAGCTTCGTAACGCCAAAGACCGCGAGGCGGCTGAAGAAGTTGCCAAGACGCTCGTCGCCAAGGTCATCATGATCTCCGCACGGGCATCTGGTGAAGGCAAGCTCTTCGGCTCGGTGTCAGTCATCGATGTTGTGGATGCGGTCACTGCCCAGACAGGTGTTGAACTCGACCGCAAGATGCTTGATCTTGCGGACGGCATCAAGGAAGTTGGCAGTCATACGGTGATGGCTCGGCCTCACGCTGACGTTGAGTTCCCCGTGACCGTTGAGGTTGTTGCGTCCGAGTAACCGCGGCGCCACTTTGCAGCTCACAATGATGTTGATAGCCGGGTCTTGTACCGGGCTATCAACATCAAAATGCCTCGACAAGCAGCTGATAGCGTGTAGGTGCTCCACAGCTTGAGGGTCTTTTCCACTGGGTTATACACAACTCAAGGGTTAGATTTGGCGATATCCACAACCAAGTGGTGGATATTGCGACGAAATCCACAGGAAGCGGCTCTAGGAATCCACACGCAGTGTGGGGGAAGATGGGGAGATGTCTGATCGCTCACCGGCGCCCCTTTCGCGTGTTCCGCCGAGCAACTTGGCGGCAGAAGAAGCAGTGCTTGGAGCGATGCTCCTTAGCCGTGAAGCAATCGCCGATGTCGTCGAGATCCTCGACGTCGACAACTTCTACAAGCCGGCGCACGGCCACGTCTATGATGCGATTCTGAGCCTGTACGGCGCCGGTGAGCCGGTCGACGCTGTCACTGTCGCCGAAGAGCTCACCCGAGCCGACATGCTAGAGATCTCCGGTGGGCCCGGGATCCTCCTCGACCTGCAAGGCAACACGCCAGCCATTTCGAACGCGGCCCACTACGCCCGAATCGTTGAAGAGCACGCCCTTCTTCGTCGCATGATTGCGGTTTCGAATGAGATCGCGGAAATGGCCTACGGGATTCCCGAAGACGTCGTCCGGGCTGTCGATGACGCCGAGTCTCGGATGTTTGAGGTCGCTCAGCGGCGGGTCACCAATTCGACCGCCGAGATCAAAGACCTACTCTCGGCCAACCTCGATCGCCTCGAGACGCTCTATGAGCGAGGTGATGCGGTCACTGGTATCCAGACTGGCTACAACGACCTCGATGAGCTCCTCGCTGGGCTGCAACCAAACGCTCTGTATGTCGTCGGCGCCCGACCAGCCATGGGAAAGACCGCCTTTGCCCTCGGTATGGCCGCAAACGCGGCCATGCGTGACAATCGGCCGGTCCTCATCTTCTCGTTAGAGATGGGACAGCTTGAGCTCTCTCAACGGATCCTGTGTTCGGAAGCGCTTGTCGATGCCAGTCGAGTGAAGACCGGCAAACTGCAAGAGGCCGACTGGAACCGGATTAGTCATGCGGTTGGACGGCTCGCCGAAGCGCCAATTTACATCGACGACAACCCGAACACGTCCGTCATGGAGATCCGAGCCAAGGCCCGGCGACTGAAGAGCCGAAAGGGCGATCTCGGCCTCATCGTTGTCGACTACATCCAGCTCATGACCGGTAGGGCGAATGCCGAAAGCCGCCAGGTTGAAGTAGCCGAAATCAGCCGAAACCTGAAGATCCTCGCTCGTGAGCTTGAGACACCAGTTGTGGCGCTTGCTCAGCTCAACCGTGGACTTGAACAGCGTGCCGACAAGCGGCCGATGCTGAGCGACCTTCGCGAGTCTGGCTCTCTTGAGCAGGACGCCGACGTCGTGATGTTCCTGTATCGAGACGAGGTCTACGATTCGAACTCGCCCGACAAGGGAATGGCCGAGATCATCGTTGCCAAACACAGGAACGGGCCAACGGGAAGTGTTCGGATGGCGTTTCGTGGTCAGTACACGCGCTTCGACAATATGGCGAGATCACCACAAGCGGGCGCTGGGCCGGCTGGGGAGTTCTAGATCGAGTTGCGGAGGGCGAGAACCGCAGTTCCGAGAGAAGTTCAGTCGGCCTGAACGAACACTGCGGGAGGTGGCGCGTTGACCGACGTCGGGTCAATCTGGCTTGTTCCTGCCTGTTGCACAACGGCAACGAGAGCGAGCATTGCTGCGGCGCCGAGTAGCACCTGGAACACCAAGTTGGCTGAAGTGGTCTGATTCGGCTGGACCGAAGTTTTGGGTTCGACTGATTGCTGACCATCTACCGTTGACGTAGGCGTCACAGTTGAGGGTGTAGGGCGTCTCCGAGTAGCTGTTGTTCGGGGTTGTGTTGTCACAGTCATGCGAAGTCCTTTGTTCTCCTGTCATATCGGCGCCCCCCTGGCCGACCTTGAGCCTCTAGGCAGCAACACCCAATCTTGGCTACGACAACAACGAAGCCAACGCCCACGCCGAAGCGATCAGACCGATCACGATCTGAATGATGCTGCGCCCGAGCGGAGCTTGTGCAAGGTTGCCCTCTTCGGTCTTTGAAGGAGGGCGCACGAGCGCCGCGAACGTGCCAAACGCAAGCGCCCCACCGATCGCAAGGGTGAGCCACGCGAGAAGGTCTTCGCCAAGGAACATGCGACGAGGGTAGTCGGATCGCGAAGAAATCTTGACTTCCACTCAAGTTCCAGTGGCGGCCGGACGATGTGATAATACGTCCGGTGGTCATCGCCCAAACACCGGTCAGTTGGGTAAAGAGCGGGGGTCACTTCTCCCTCCACACGCATCGCAATTGGCGCCTTGAGCGCCAGTAGCAACCGGTGGCCCTCGCTCTGAACCCTTTTCCTCACAGAGCGTGCGAGTGCCGCCTACGCGTCGTCTGGTGCGAAATCTGCGTTGCTGACCTCGCTAAATACCGAGGTGGCTTCGACAAGAACTCGGTCTGACCCGGTGACCGTCTCTCGCCGAATCAGCGCGCCAGTATCGGTGTCGAAACACCATGTGGTTGTTTGGCCCCATGCTGAGTTGGGCAACGGCCGCGTCCCAATTGTTTGCCAGCATCCCGGGTCGTCCTGATAGGCCTCGTAGTCGGCGCGCTCTGCGTTACCTTGGGGGACCAGGTTCTGCCGAAACTCGTCGACGCGTTCGGCCGTCGTCGGTCCAGGCAGATCGGGTCCGCAGGAGGTATCACCAGACAGCGGATCACGCTCGCACACCTGTTGGATCGTGCCGTCGATGAGGAGGATTGACGAGCCCTCCTGTTGGAACGACTGCTCGTCACGTTGCACATGTTTGAACGCGCTCACGGCGATCTGGACACCATCGTCGCTGACAGTTTGGGTGCCGGTCGCGATATACGTGCCGGTGAGGCTGGCCGCGTAGTCAGCGAGGAAGAGCTCTGGGTCGACAGGGTTATTCGCCTCGACAAGAGTCGGTTGGCTGTCGACTGCGAGTTCATCGCGAGACTCAGCGTCACCGGAGTCGGAGGTCACCAGCGACCGGACAACAAACATGAGGGCGACGCCGAGACCAATAGCGACGACTACTTCGAGAATTCGACGGGGCACGACGCACAATCTAGCGTTCGTGTATGTCAGACACTGAGCTCATCCCGGCCGCGACCGTCATCTTGGCGAGAGACAGCGATGCCGGCCCCGAGGTGCTCATGTTGAAACGCAACTCCAAGATTGCGTTCGGCGGAATGTGGGTATTCCCCGGCGGCCGTCTCGACCCCGAAGATCATGTGAGTGATGATCTGATCGCCGCCTCACGAAATGCCGCGGTTCGCGAAGCTAGCGAAGAGGCAGGCCTCGTGCTACACGCAGACAACCTCGTTGCCTGGTCGTATTGGGTGCCCCCGGCTCTGGCCCCGATCAAAACCGCAGGGCCTCGCCGGCGCTTTTCGACATGGTTTTTCTTGGCCGAGGCGCCGGGTGGCGATGTCATAATTGACGATGGTGAGATCCGTGAACATCAGTGGTTGACTGCAGCAGCAGCAATGACGAAACGAAATGCGGGTGAGATCGAACTGGCACCACCGACTTGGGTCACACTGCACCAACTCGGTCGACACCAGACTGTCGCTGATGCCACCACCTATGGTGCCAGTCTTATGACTGCGCCATACTTCGAGACACGGCCATTGGCGACGACGCCAATGAGCCTGGCGTGGGCTGGCGATCATGCCTACGACGGCGGGAACCCCCACGATGAAGGGCCCCGCAACCGGCTGGTGCTCGACGAGTCCGGTTGGGAGTACGACTTCAGACCGACCCATTAGGAGCCCGCACTATGTGCCGAAACATCACGATCTTGAGGGGACTCGAACCGGCGGCGACCGGGGAAGAGATAGAGGCCGCAGCACGCCAGTACGTGAGAAAGGTGACTGGCGTCCGGAAGCCATCCGCAGCCGTCGAGGCTTCGTTCGAGGCCACTGTCGGTGAAATCGCGGCGTCGACTGCTGCATTGTTGGCGAGTTTGCCCCCGCGAAAGGTGGCGCCGAAGTCGGTTCCCCCGATGCGCATCCACGGCCGCGCCTAGGTCGATTCAATACTCGCTGGTGGAGCGGTTGCCTACTCATCGGTAGACTATGCGGTTGCGTCCGAGCCATGTTGGCCTTGCGGGCGGTTTGGAGCTCCCCATGTCAAAGACGTTTGCTGACCTCGGCGTCCCCGAAGCACTGGTCACCGTCCTCGACAAGCAGGGGATCACGGCCCCGTTTGAAGTACAAGTGGCCTCGATTCCCGATGCACTCAATGGACGTGATGTCCTCGGTCGAGCACCAACCGGTTCGGGTAAGACCCTCGCGTTTGGTATCCCCCTCATCGCCAACCTGGAGCGCGGCACGCCGCGAAACCCGCGGGCGCTGATTCTCTCGCCTACTCGTGAGCTCGCAGAGCAGATCAGGCGTGAGCTTGAGCCGCTGGCCAAGGCATCAAACAAGAGCATTCTTGCCGTGTACGGCGGGGTTGGCTTTGGCAAACAACTTGACGCTCTCAAGCGGGGCGTCGATATTCTCGTCGCGTGCCCTGGGCGTTTGATTGACCTCATCGACCGAGGCGAAGTGTCGTTGAAGAAGGTCGACTACGTCGTCGTTGACGAGGCCGACCGCATGTGCGACATGGGCTTTCTGCCAAGCCTGCGCAAGTTGCTCGACATGACGGCGTCCAAACGCCAGACGGTCCTGTTCTCGGCGACACTCGACAAAGACGTCAAGGTCATCACCGATAAGTATCAAACCAATCCTGTGCTGCACGAGGTGGGCGAGGTCGAGCCTGACCTGTCAACGATGACGCATCACTTTGTTGCGATTGAACACGAAGGCAAGATCGAACTCACTGCCGACGTCATCGCCAACGCAGGCCAAACGGTGGTGTTCTGCCGCACGCGTCACGGTGTCGATCGCGTCGCCCGGCAACTCAAGGCGGCCGGTATCCAGGCGGGCTGGATCCATGGTGGGCGCTCTCAGTCCCAACGAGACCGGGCGCTTGCTGCCTTCACTGAGCAGCAGGTTTTAGCACTCGTCGCAACCGATGTTGCCGCCCGAGGCATCCACGTCGACGATGTCGCCTGTGTGATTCACTTTGATCCTCCTGAAGACGGCAAGACGTATGTGCACCGTTCGGGCCGCACGGCGCGAGCTGGTGCTCGAGGCCAGGTCGTATCACTCGTAAAGAACGAGGAGCGGAAGGCCATTCGCAGCATTCAGAAAGAAACCGACCTCTCGGTTGTAGTTGAGACAATGGAAGAGTTTCGCACCCACACTCCCGAGCGCGATCCTTTGTTGTGGCCGCGGCCGAAGCGTCAGGCGAACAATCAAAAGAGTGGCGGCGGCAAGGGAAAGAACAGCCAAAAAGGCGGCGCCAAGCAGCGCAACAATGGCTCTCGCCCGAAAAAATCGTCAGGGGCACAAGGCAAGGCTCGGTCAGATAACAAGGACGACGCAAGCTGGGAAACCAGCAGCGTCAAGCCAAAACGACGTGGTGGCTCGGGCTCTGGAGGCAAGCGGGGGAGCGGTGCCAGTAACCCTTCGGCACGATCAGGACGCTCGAGGCCAAAGAGCAAAGGCGCCAGTAGCGGTCCGGCCTCCGACTAACGAGACTTCGAGCACCGTCTTGCGATTGGCGGTCTCAGCGTGCACCATTCCTTCACGTATCTGACAGATTGGGTTCCAAGCTATGGGCGCGACGAGTGTCGAGACTCCTGGGTATGACCAGGAGTCGGTTAACGAGTGGATTCGAGCAAACATCGATGGGCTAGAGCCACCGTTTGAGTGGGAGCGCCTCGTCGGCGGTCACTCGAATCTCACCTTTGCGCTCACCGACCAGGCGGGGCGCAAAGCAGTCATCCGGCGGCCACCCCTGGGCGAACTCTTGCCCAAGGCGCACGACATGGGCCGCGAGTTCAAAGTGATAAAGGCTCTCGGACCAACGTCGGTTCCTGTCCCGATCGCGTATGGCTACTGCGAAGACCCTGCCGTGACCGGTGCTCATTTCTACGTAATGAGTGAGGTAGATGGCCAGGCGTTCTACACCGCTGAAGAGGTCGAGGCCACGCTTTCTCTCGAGTCTCGGGTCCGCCTGAGCAACTCGTTTATGGACACGCTTGCATCGCTCCACGCGCTCGATCCGATCGAGCTCGGCCTTGGCGATCTTGGGCGTCACGACGGCTATGTCGGCCGCCAGCTGCGTACCTGGTACGGGTCGTGGGAAGCCTCGAAAGAAGCGGCCGACTTTGACGATCCTCGTCTGCACGAAATGCACGAAATGCTCGTAGCGAGTTTGCCAAAGCAGGGCCCGCCGCGAGTCGTGCATGGCGACTACGGCACGCACAACGTCATGGTCGGCCCTGATGGCATTATCACGGCAGTGCTTGACTGGGAGATAGCAACCTTGGGCGATCCAATGGCCGACTTTGCCTATGCGCTCAACGCCTGGGTCGATCCGTCTGATGACCTCACATATGCACCGTTCTCGGCAACTGCGGCACCAGGGTTTCTCACTCGCGATGAGCTCATCGCTCGCTACGCCGACGCCACAAACTGCGATCTGTCTCAACTGGGCTACTACCGAACGTTCAACTACTTCAAGACGGCGTGCATTCTTCATGGCGTCTATGCTCGCTACCGCATGGGACAGAAGAGCACCGAAGGGGTTGACATGGAATCGCTCTACAACCGAATATTGGGGTCAATCGAGTTAGCCATCGCCCAATCCCGTGTGCTCTAGGCGCCCATCTCAAGCCAGTTCCTTAACGGGCCGATACTAGATCTGTGGAGATCGCGGCGTCAGAGGGTTCAGGGATTGGTCGATACTTAGCCATACCCGCGGTCCTCCTGCTGATCGTCTTGGTCGCGCTCGGCGCTCGCTCGGAGTCACGAGAAGATTTCCAGGATCGCGCCGAGCAGCAATCGGGGAGCAACTCTGGAGGCTCAAGCGGATCCGGCGGCTCGTCCGGTAGCCCCGACGGTTCGGAAGGGTCGTCCGGCGGCTCGCAAGAGGGCGGCGAGACGCGTTACCGCTATGACGAGTCAGCCGGGAGTGACGGCGAAAGCCTCGAGCCACCGCGGCGAATTTCGATCGACACTGACAACGGCAGGATCGCGTTCGAACCGCCGGGAAGAGACGGCGACGACGGTATTACCTGGGACATTGACCAGCCTCTTACTGGCCGTTTGATTGGTTTCCGGCTCGCGGGCGACGAGTTTTTCGTTGTTACGAGCGGCGCTGAGCAGCCAGGCGACATCCTTATCTCGTGGATAGACGAGCAAGTTGTATTGTCAGAAGTTGGTGGTGGCGTCACCCATGTCGAGCGCAATGGCGACACGATCAGTGGCACCCATACCGCACCGGACGAGACGGTTTCGGCGTTCGAGCAGTCGGACGACAAGGCCGTTCGTATCAACGACCATCTCCAAGCTGAGCCAGAAGACATCGGCCCGATCTTCGGCACCGACCCAAGTCAGCCGTTTGATCCGCCATTTGGCGACTCATGGCCGTGGGCTTGGATCGGCCTTGGTGTGGCGCTTGTGATGTTCCTCGTCGGGATGTGGCTCACCTTTAAGGATGGGCTAGGACTCGCAGTCGTTGAGTTCTCCATACCTCAACACAAGAAGCCAGCTCGGAGCAACACACCCGCCGATGAGCTCGACCTTTTCGAGCGAATGCGGCAAAACCCCGACGCGGATGCTGTGGTGCGAGAATTGTATGAACGCGCAACCTCAGGTGAGTGGGGGCTACCGACCCGCCACCTCGAGGAGACTCCACTGGAATTCCATCAGCGGATCCGCGATGGGCTGCCAACCGATGCCACGCTGCCCATGTCCCAGCTCACCGACCTTTACTCGGCGGTGCGGTTTGCGCCGCAGACGGCGACCCTCGAAGACCGAGATCGTGCCATCGACATTGCCCAGCGGTTGCTGTATCACATGCAAACTGCCGCCCGACAGCCAGAGGGGGTAGGTGCATGAGCGGCCTTAGTAGCCTCTTCCCGCTTGTTGTCTTGGTCTGGATTGTGTTGGGCCTCGTCGTCGCCTGGCGTCTGAAAAAGCACTATTCGCTTGGTTCGGTTGAGGGTGGTTCGTGGGAGTTCGAACTTCCCGAACCACCTGGCCAAAAGAGCGTTCCGTGGGAGCTCGACCAGGTCGACCGGCAACTGGCCACGATCGGTGAAGGCTCGCCACTCATCACCCTTTTGAATCAGATGGTTGAAGCCAGCCCGCTCGATCGCAACCGCTACTTGCTTGGGCCACGTGCGACAAAGGCTCAGATCGCTGCCGTCGTCGCCGACTTAGAAGAGGCAATCGGAATGGGGACTAGGTAGAACTATGAGTCATAGCGACGTCATGAATGCGTCGCACGCGATCTTGAACGAGATCGAACGTGCGATTGTGGGAAAGCGGACAGTGCTCGAACTGATCCTGACCGCCATGCTGGCCGACGGCCACGTGTTGCTCGAAGATGTACCCGGTGTCGCGAAGACTGCGATCGCACGTGCATTTGCTGAGGCGGGCGGGCTGACATTCTCACGCGTACAGTTCACCCCCGACCTCATCCCGGCTGACATCACGGGCTCCGCCGTACTCACATCGCTTGACGGCGAGGCCGAGTTCAAGCCAGGTCCGGTTTTTGCCAACCTCGTCCTTGGCGATGAGATCAACCGGGCCCCACCTAAGACCCAGTCGGCTCTGCTTGAGGCGATGGAAGAGCGTCAAGTCACCGCTGATGGAGTCACCCACCAGCTTCCCCGGCCGTTTCTTGTTGTCGGGACCCAAAACCCGATCGAGCAGGAAGGCACCTACCCACTTCCTGAAGCCCAACTCGACCGATTCCTGATTAGAACCGATATTGGCTATCCCGGTGTCGCCGCTGAAGTCGACATGGTGCTCCGGCGCGCTCGCCGAGGTACCGAACGACTCGCACTCGACCCAATCTTGCGACCAGGTGAGCTATTGCGGATGCAACAACGAGTCGAAGAGGTCTTTATCTCCGACCCGGTGGCCCACTATGTCGTGAACATTGTTGAAGCGACGAGGCAAAGCCCGCGTACTGAGGCTGGAGCCTCTCCCCGAGGTTCGCTTGGCTTGCTGAAGGCTGCTCGGGCCCGAGCAGCCATTGCTGGCCGAAGCTTCGTGTTGCCAGACGATGTAAAGGCACTCGCAGTACCAGTGTTGGCCCACCGCATCATCCTGCATCCTGACCAGTGGGTTCGAGGCGTGCAGGCCGACCATGTGGTCGGCGAAGTGCTGCAACAAGTCCCCGCACCAGTTGGGGCTGACGACGCATCAGGCCAACGGCCTCCCCAGCAGGCCGCGCCTCCGCAGTTTGCCCCACCTCAACATCCGTCATCCCCACAACCAACGGCTGCTCCTCAATATGGGGCACCTCCTAGTTTCCAGGGTCAACAGCAACCGCCTCCTGCGCAGGGCGGCTCCATGCCGCCCCTTGCCGGGCGATAGTTCGGCCTCGCCGAGCATGCAATGAGCCACCACCTCACCCATCGCTTCTGGCTGTACTCCGTCATAGGCGTGAGTTCGTTGGTGCTTGCGTTGAGCACTCGCCAGGTCAGCTTCGTCGCGCTTGCTGTGCCGTTTCTCTTGGCCATTGCTGGGTCGGTGACTGACGGCTGGTGGCCGGTTGCAGCAGTGAGCGATGTCTCCCTCTCCTCTAGTCGAGCTATCGAAGGCGATGAGGTCGCCATGCGCTTTCTCGTCACACCGCAGCGCTCAGTGGCAATGGCCGACATCGAAGTGCAGTGGGGGGCAACATTTGCCCCTGTTGGCCCGGCCAGATTGGTGGGTCCGCTCTCAGGGCCTCAGGTGTTTGAAGTGCGAGCCCGTTGCCGGCGATGGGGACTCGACTCGCCCGAGTGGATAACGATTGCACTAAGTGACCGTTTCGGAATTTCACAGACGCTGATTCGTGCGCCGGTCGATCTTCCGCTTGCGATTCATCCACCAACAGAACACCTCAATTCACTCCTCCCACTCTTCCGTGATCGCCAAATGACGGGCGAACATCGAAGCCGGGCAAAGGGCTCTGGCAGCGAACTCGCCGAAGTCCGTGACTACCGAAGTGGCGATCCAGCCCGCCGTATAAATCCACGATTGTCGGCTCGGCGAGGCAAACCGGTGGTCGTCGAGCGGCATCCTGATCAGGCGTCGGACATCGTGATCTTCGTGGACTCCGCGCAAGACATTGGCACCGACCTGAACACTTCCCTTCGGTTCTGCGTAACCGCTGGTCTGGCGCTCGCAGAACGCCATCTCAAGGGGCAGGACCGGGTTGGGGTCCTCGACCTTGGTCTTGGCGTCCGTTGGTTGCCGGCTCGACTCGGCCGACGCCACCTGCAACGCATCGTCGCGGCGCTCCTTGGCACACGGGCGGTGCAGAAAGACTCTGCGGTTACGACCGCGTTGCCTGTCGATTCGATTCCGAAAACAGCGACAGTCGTGGCGTTGACGCCGCTGCTCTCGCCCGAGGTAATGCAGTCGCTCGTACAACTCCGTGCCCGTGGTCAGGATCTACTTGTTGTCGAGGCGCCGATAGCGGCGAGCTACTACTCCGTCGACGCACTTGCGGAACGGATCTTTCGAGTTGGCAAAGAGATGAACCGTCAATGGCTGGCCGGAAACGGCGTCGTGATCGTTCCGTGGAACGGGAGCGAGAGCGTCGAACCCCTCGTTCGACTGGCAGGAATGATCCATGCAAAGGCACGACGATGAAGGAGGTGCGCCATGATTGAGACCCGGGCCGTTCCACGCAAACTCAAGTGGGGTGAGCGCGCCAACAGAGCTGCATCCGTCGAGGGGTACTCAGCGGGCGCACTCATACTCGTGTGGACCATATTTGGGTTTGTCGCGGCCCCCGTCATTTGGATCTGGCTGGTGCTTCTCCCCATCGGACTACTTGTCTTGTTCTTCGCGCTTGATGGCGGCTCGGCTGCGATTCAGATCATTGTTGCGATGCTGTTCTTCGGCGTTGCGGCCGGTATTGGTGCGGCAATCTTTGCCAGTATCTCGCCCGGTATTGGACTCGTTGTGGCCGCCTCCTCAACGCTCTTGTTGATGGAGCTCTTTCGGCTTCACGACGCCCGACGGCGTGGTGCGCTCGTGAGTTCTGCGTTGCGGGGAGCCAATCTGCCGTGGACGGCCGGGGTCGGTCTTAGCTCGATCGTGCTGGTCATCGTATTGAGCCCATCGTCAGCGACCCAGTTGCCGTGGGGATTCGTGCCGCTTGCTGGCGGCCTGCTCGCCGCGTGTGTGGTTGGCCTCGCCTACGGGTCGACGCGTGACAAGTCGAAGAGCTCTGGCCGGCGGTTTGACCCTGCGCTTCGCACACCGCCTGCACCTCGTCAGGTTGATCCCCTTGTCGCACAAGCAAGGAAGGCAGTTCGCAGGCCTAGCGACGGGGCATTGCCGCCCCCGCCGACCGGTGAGCCAACAGGCAAACGACCAAGCCGTTAGCCTTACCACCTGCCCATGATTGAAATTTCTGAAATATCGAAGAGCTTCGGTGACACCCACGTGCTCGGGTCGATCGCGCTATCTGTCGAGCGCGGTGAGGTGCTCGTCCTTCTCGGCCCATCAGGATGTGGCAAGACCACGCTCCTCCGCTTGATTGCAGGACTCGACCGAGCCGACGGAGGCGTCATTTCGATTGATGGTCGCCCTGTTGCCGGCCCGAACGTGTGGGTTCCACCAGAGAAGCGAAACGTGGGGATGGTGTTTCAAGACTGGGCGCTTTTTCCTCATCTGAATGTGCGAGCCAATGTTGGATTCGGACTCAAGGGTCGCGACGGTGCCAGCAGTCGAGTCGACGAGATGTTGGAGATGGTTGGACTCAAACCCTTGGCCGACCGCATGCCTGGCACTCTCTCTGGTGGTCAACAGCAGCGAGTCGCGCTGGCCCGCTCGCTTGCACCTTCGCCTGATGTGTTGCTCCTCGATGAGCCGTTTAGCAACCTCGATGCTGGCCTTCGAGATCAGCTGAGAGGTGAGCTTCGTTCGCTGTTGCGCGAACTCAACATCACGGCTGTCTTCGTCACTCACGATCGTGAAGAAGCACTCGAGCTCGGCGATCGTCTCGCAGTGCTCAACGATGGAGAACTCGTACAGGTTGCTGACCCAGTGACGGTCTATGAACAGCCTGCAACGCCTTGGGCCGCTCGTCTAGTTGGTGACGCCAACCTCGTGAACGCAACTGCTTCAGGCACAACTGCGCAGACGATCATTGGCACAATCACGCTCGCCGAGCCAGCAAGTGGCGAGGTTGAGGTTCTGCTTCGGCCGGAAGCGCTCCGTCTGTCAGCCGGTCACATGGGTCGGGTTGACCTCGTGCGTTACCGGGGCAACGAAACGCTGTTTCATGTCGACGTTGGTGGACACTCAGTTCTCGTCAGAGATCCGCAAAGCCCGGTGTTCGCGGTTGGCGACCGGGTCGACGTGCATGCGTCGGCAACGGGTGCACGAGCCTGGCCGCTGGACTGAGAACTTGCTGGTCACCCCATGTGGCAAGTGTCATAATGTAAAACTGTTAAGCATGGTTGACAAAAATGAATTGGTTCCTGCATCATGGCCCGATGCGATTTCGTTCCACTGCAGTGCTGCTTGTTGCCGTCGCCCTCGTTGGCGCTTCGTGCGGCTCCTCCGATAGCAACGCAAGCGAATCCGGCGGTTCGATCACGGTGTACTCCGGCCGATCGGAAGACTTGATTGCTCCCATCTTCGAAGCCTTCGAGGCCGAGACGGGGATTACGATCAACGTCAAGTACGACGACTCAGCGAACCTTGCGCTCTTGATCGAGACCGAGGGCGACGCATCGCCCGCCGATGTGTTCATCTCGCAAAGCCCCGGTGCCGTCGGCTTTCTTGACGGCAAGGAGCTTCTCGCTGAAATTCCGTCGGAGATAACCGAGCGAGTCGATTCCGCGTATCGATCTCCGGCGAGCACCTGGGTTGGCGTGACGGCGCGGGCCCGCACCCTCGTATATAACCCAGACCTCATTGCCGAAGCCGATCTGCCCCAATCGATAATGCAGCTGCAGGAGCCCGAGTGGGCGGGCCGAGTTGGCATCGCTCCCGGTAATGGCTCTTTCCAAGATTTCGTTACAGCGTTTCGTTTCCAAGCAGGGGACGACGTTGTCGCCAGCTGGCTCGGTGCGCTCGCCAACGCAGGTGCGCCAACCTACGCGAAAAATAGCGCAATCGTCGATGCCGTGTCTCGAGGTGAGATCGAGATCGGATTGGTCAACCATTACTACGTGCTCGGCACGTTGGCAGAAGACCCCGATGCCCCTGTTGCCAACCACTTCTTCCCTGCCGACGATGTCGGTTCACTCGTCATCGTGACCGGCGCCGCGATACTGGAGCAGAGCAACAACGACGCCAATGCTCAGAAGCTGCTGGCGTTCTTCTTGTCTGATGAAGCGCAAGTCATGTTCTCGGCTGGTGAAGGCGAGTACCCGCTGGTTGACGGCATCGCTATACCTGACGGCCTTCCCCCGTTGACTGGCCTTGGCTACACGGTCGACCTTGCTGAGCTTGGCGGCGGACTCGAGGCAACCGCAACGATCATCCGTGATAGTGGACTCCAGGGATAGCGCCCCTCGTTCCCTTGTGGTTGCAGCCCTCGTAGTAGGGCTGTTCTTTACGACGCCGGTTATCTACCTGATCCTCCGGGCCATCGACCTCCAGGTTGACCCTGGATCAGTGCTATCCGATGCCTTTGACGGCCCACTCCAGAGGACAGTGTTGCTGGCGACAACGGTTTCGATTGGTGCTGGCGTGCTTGGAACGACGCTGGCATGGCTCGTCATTCGGACCGACGTGCCGTTGCGACGACTCTGGCTGGCTCTCGTGCCGCTTCCCTTGGCTTTTCCCTCATTCGTTGCGGCCTTTGCCCTTGTCGCTGGTTTCGCAAAGGGAGGTATTGCCGAGGAGTTTTTCGCATGGTTCGGTATTGACGAACTCCCCAGAATGCGTGGTTTCTGGGCCGCCGCTGGGGTGTTAATCATCTTTACCTATCCATACGTGTACCTGCCGGTGGCGGCGCGCCTCCACGCGTTACCGCCCTCGCTTGAGGAGGCGGGCCGAAGCTTGGGCCTTCATCGGCGTGAGACACTGCGCAGACTCGTGTTGCCACAGATTACGACGAGCGTGCTTGCCGGGATGTTGCTCGTCGCTCTCTACACCGTCAGCGAGTTTGGGGCCGTGTCGCTGCTTCGCTACAACACGCTCACCGTCGAGATATTCACCGACGCACTCCTCGCCCCCAGTCGAGCGATCGGCTTCGGTGTCGTCCTCACGTTGCTCGCGGCGACCATCGTTATCGTCGAGGGCAGATTTTCACAGCGCCAGGCACTGTCGGTCCGACACTCCCGTGACACCCGAATCGCATCGCGCCTTGAGCTTGGCCGATGGCGATGGGTTGGCCTCTCGTTCTGTGTTGCCGTCACCGCAACGGCTATCGGTGCACCCGTTGTCGTGCTTGCTCACTGGGCGAGCCAGGGAATCGCCAACGACCGGAGTCGCCTCGATCTTGGTGAGCTTGTTGGTCCCGCGATCAACACCGCGGCTCTCGGCGTGAGCACTGCGGTTATCACCGTCGCCGCGATTTTGCCGATTGCCTGGCTTTGGGCTCGCACTCGATCGCGCATCGGCGTCGTTTCTGCGAACTTCGTGCTTGTTGGGTTCGCTTTGCCTGGCTTGATCACCGCCCTTGCGCTCGTCTCGGCCGTGCTGCAGTTTGGGGCCCTCCGCTGGCTGTACCAAAGCCTTCCGATGCTTGTGCTCGCCTACGTGCTGCACTTCGGTGCCCAGGCCGCACGGTCGAGTAAGGAAGCGGTCGGTTCGGTGTCGCCCAGTCTCGGCGAGGCCGCTCGAACACTCGGAGCGGGGCCGGTACGGCGGTTTGTTCGCGTCGATGCCCCGATGATGATGCCCGGTTTGGCTGCGGCCGCTGGCTTGGTGTTGCTGTCGACGGTGAAGGAGTTGCCCGCAACCTTGCTTTTGGCGCCCCTCGACTTCCAGACACTCGCCACCAAGATCTGGTCGGCCAATGATGCTGGTCATCTGGCGCAGAGCGCGTTCGCCTCGCTCGTGCTGCTCTGCGTGTCTGGTGCCCTCGGCTGGCTCGTTCGCTTCCGTCAGACTTCGTAGTTGCTGGGGAGCCGACCGGCCAGCGCCGACTAACCTTGCGACATGGCAACGACCCGCGACATTCTGGCAATGCTCGATGAGCTGGTGAAGCTTTCGACCCTGCAAGAAGAAAGCCCACAATCGTTCAAGGTGCGAGCATATGAAAACGCCAAACTGGGGCTTGAGGCCGACGGTCGGAACCTCCCCGAGCTGACGATGGCCGAACTGGTGAAGATCAAGGGAGTCGGCAAGGCCACCGCGTCGAAGATCCGTGAGTATGTCGACACAGGGTCGGTCGAGAAGCTTGAGAAGTTGCGAGCCGAATATCCCCCTGAGTTCGTAGAGCTGTCGAAGATCCCGGGACTCGGGCCCAAGACCCTCAAGCTGGTTCGATCAGAGCTCGGCGTTGAGAACGTTGCCGCCCTTCGTCAAGCTGTCGCCGACCAGAAGCTCCGCACATTGGCCGGTCTCGGGGCTGCATCCGAAGAAAAGATCGGTAAAGCAATAGAGCGACTCGGCCTCCACGGCAAAGACCGGCGAACGCCAATCGCTGACGCGATGCCTCTCGCAGTTCGGCTCGTCGAAGAGCTTGCGCTGCTCGATGGCGTCGTCGACGCGGCCTACTGCGGGAGCCTGCGTCGGATGTCCGAGACAATTGGCGATATTGACATCACGGTTGCGTCAACTGAGCCCGCGCCAGTTATGACACATATTCGGACACATCATCTGGCGGCCGACGTCGTCGCAGCGGGTGAGACGAAAACGTCGATCGTCACCCGTGAAGGTCTACAGGTCGATGTCAGGGTGGTCGCACCCGACCAGTTTGGGGCCGCAACGCTCTATTTCACTGGTTCGAAGGCGCACAACATTGCGCTCCGCCAACGCGCGATCAATAAGGACATGCTGCTGAACGAATACGGGCTTTTCACGAGCGACAAAGAACTGGTTGCCTCGAAAACCGAAGAAGAGATCTACGAGAAGCTCGGCATGCCGTACATCGTGCCGCCAATGCGCGAATCAACGGGCGAGATCGAGGCCGCCGCCGACGGCACGATGCCAAATCTCATCACCTTGTCCGACATGAAGGGTGACCTTCACTATCACACCGACCGATCCGGCGATGGCCGGTCGTCGCTGGCCGACATGGTCGCCTCGGCGGCGGCGAAGGGCTACTCCTACCTCGCAATTACCGACCACGGTGAAGATCTCGCGATTAACGGTTCTAACCGTGAAGAGATGCTGGAACATCGCGAAAACATCAGGACGCTCCAAGGCGAATACCCCGACATGACGCTGCTCTATGGCTGCGAGCTCAACATCGGCAAGTCAGGCGGGCTCGACTACGACCTCGAGTTTCGCCAGCTCTTTGACTACACCGTTGCCTCGGTTCACTCCCACTATGACCAAGACCCGCTGGTGCAAACTGATCGCCTTATCGCCGCAATCAGCGACCCGAGCGTCAACTCGATCGGTCATCTCTCTGGGAGATACATCGGCCGTCGACCCGGAATTGAGTTCGATGTTGACGCCGTGCTCGACGCGTTAGCTTCATTCGATGTCGCTCTCGAAGTCAATGGAGCGCTTCCCCGGCTCGACGCGGGAGCCGACGTCGTGCGGAAGGCCGTAGCCAAAAACGTGCGACTTGTAATCAACACCGACAGCCACCATGTATCTGAGCTTGGCCGCATGGAATACGGGATCAACACCGCGCAACGAGGCTGGGCGCCCCGTGATCTTGTCGTCAATGCGTTGGCCCCCGAAGACTTCTTCGCCTGGCTCGCCAGCCGGAACGGTTAGCGCCGTGCTCGGTAGCTTCAGCGTTGGCCAATGGTTTCAGGGACCGACTGGCAGTGGCCAGGGCGGCCTTGCGGCCGAACGTTTTGAGCGCATTGCAGGGCAGCCGCTCTCGGTCAGACTTCGTGCGCCGGTGCCGCTCATGCGCGAGTTGGTAGTCACGGAAGACGATGGCGTGTTCTTTGCCAAGGTCGGAGAGTTGGTGGTCATGACCGCCGAAATCGGTGATGACCTCGTGGTCGACACCCCGGTGGTAGCAGTTCGTGATGCCAAGACGGCCCGAACGCGAACGCCGATGAACGCCAACAACCACCCCGTTCCGGTCTGTTTCTCGTGCGGTCTTGATCCGTCGTCGATGCACGTGCATGCGGGCCCGCTTAACGATGGTCGGTTCGCCACCGACTGGACTGTTCCCGACTGGGCGGTCAACCGTGACGGTTGGGTCGATCCCGGTGCTTTGTGGGCGGCCCTCGACTGCACCGCCGCTGTCTACGTTGGCTTCAGTCCAATCGAGCGGCCAGCAGTGACCGCTCAATATCAAGTTCAGGTGCTCCGCCAACCAGAGCCGGGCGAGACCCTGTCGATCGTTGGTTTCGACAATGACGGTGAGTGGGACGGACGCAAGCGTCACGCCGCATCGATGGCGTTCGACGACTCGGGAGCAGCGGTGGCGCTTTCACAGTCGTTCTGGATCGCGCTGGAGTAGCTCTTCTTCCGTACTGGTCCGACGCGTCTTGCGAACTGGTCCCGGTGGAACCCTTTGAGCGGGTTCCACCGGGACCAGTTCGACAAAATCAAGCGTCTTCTGGGTCGTTCCGAGCGAAGGTGTTGAGTTGGGCGAACCCCAAGGCTGCGGTTCGAGCGAGGCGGTCGATGTCGACCTCGCGCCCACCCTGGGTAAAGAGCTCTAGGCCAAAGAACGCGGCTGTTGCGAGCTCGGCGAGAAGGTCAGCGGGGACGAGTTGCACAATAGGGTTTCCCTCGAGAACATGGCCGATCTCGGTCGAGGCGAATTGAATCGAACGATCGATTGCGTCCGCGATTGGAGCAGTCAGCTCGGGAGAAGTTCTTGCGCCGACGAGCAACTCAACGACCGCACGACCCTCATCGCCATGCGCCTCGCCTCTGATGGCGTCGGCGAGACGGAACGGCCATTCGGTTGTGGCATTGTCGCCCCCGAGTGCGGCTTTCACCCGAGTCATCCGTCGTTCGCTCAGCTCCGTTGCAGTTGCAGCAAGCAAGCCGTTCATCGATCCGAAATGGTAGAAGATAAGTCCGTTGGTGCTGCCCGCTTCGGCGGCGACGGTTCTGGCGCTAGTGCCACCGAATCCCTCTCGGGCGAGCACGCTGATCGTCGCATCAATCAACAGCCGCCGCGACTCTTCAGGACTTGTTCGTGCTTTGCGGGCCCCGGACTTCGCCATGCCTGGACGATAGCTGCACCGTTAGCGACTTCTCGCTCACAGGGGATAGCGTCGCCACCATGACTGAGCTGTTTGAACCCCTCTCATTCCGGCGGGGCAAGCCGATGCCGAATCGATTCATGTTGGCCCCGCTTACCAACACGCAAAGCCACGACGACGGTGTTTTGTCCGACGATGAATATCGCTGGCTGACAATGCGGGCCGAGGGTGGTTTCGGGGCCGTGATGACCTGCGCCGCTCACGTCAGCGCGTTGGGCCAAGGATTCCCTGGTCAGCTCGGGATCTTTGATGACAAGCATCTCCCCGGTCTCACACGCCTGGCCACTGCTATCAAGGCCGAAGGCAGCCTCGCCCTCGCCCAGCTCCAACACGCCGGAAATCGTTCTCCCCAGGAGCTCATCGGCGAAGCCCCAATTTGCCCATCGGAAGATGGGCGCGGAGCGCGGGCCATGACTGAGCAGGAAGTCGCCGACTCGATTGAAGACTTCATTGTTGCTGCGCTACGGGCCGAAACAGCCGGTTTCGATGGTGTCGAACTCCATGGAGCGCACGGTTACCTGATCGCAGAATTTCTAAGCCCCGAGCTCAACCGTCGCACCGACAGCTATGGCGGCACGCCGGAGAACCGCAGTCGCTTCTTGATGGAGATTCTCGCTGGAGTCAGCGAGCGCTGCGGCGACGATTTCATCGTCGGCGTTCGCCTTTCGCCAGAGCGGTTTGGTCAGGAGCTGCCCGAGATCATCGAGCTGTCGCAGCGCCTTCTGCTCGATGAGCGAGTTGACTTCCTCGACATTTCGCTCTGGGACTGCTTTAAGGAACCAGATGATGAAGAGTTTAAAGGTCGGCTTCTCGGCGATTACTTCACCGAGTTGGAGCGAGTCGACACCCGCCTTGGGTTCGCCGGCAAGCTATACCAACCGGGCGATGTCGACCGTGCCTTGGCGATGGGAATCGACTTCGTCCTGATGGGACGGGGTGCGATCATTCACCACAATTTTCCCAAGCTCTACGCCGACGACTTCGTCGCCGTGGCCCCGCCGGTTTCGCTTGAGCATCTCGCGAGTGAGGGCATCAGTGAAACGTTTATCAACTACCTCGGTAACTTCCCAGGTTTCGTCAAAGAGCAGGCCTAAATGTCAACCGAGAATGAAGACATCCGCTTTGAAGTCCCTCAGGGGACACTTGAGCTAGAGCGCTATCCGTCACCGGAACCCAATCTGCGGGCCTGGGATGGTGCCGACACTCTTTTGCTGGAGTGGATAGCAGAACGCGACCAGCCACTGGCCGAGCCGGTGTGCATCGTCAACGACCGTTTCGGAGCCTTAGCACTCACGCTGGCGTCCACGCGCCCGCACACCTGGTCTGATTCGTTCGTGTCGCAGAAAGCGCTTGAGTCGAACGCGGCCCGAAACGGTCTTTCTGTCGAGGAAATCACTTTCGTTCCCTCATCGAGTGAACCGGATGGGCCATTCAAGACCGCAGTAATCAAGGTAACGAAGTCGCTTGCCGAACTCGAAGACCAGCTGTCACGTCTTCGACCGCACCTCGCCGATGACTGCCTGGTTGTGGCAGGAGGTATGACAAAACAAATCCATACCTCCACTCTTCAACTGTTCGAGAAATACATCGGGCCGACAACGACGTCGCTGGCAAAACGGAAGGCCCGCCTCATCTTCGCGACAGTTGATGATGAGACCGAATTCGTCAACCCAGCGGAGCCAGCCGTCTTCGAGACCGACGAAGGGCATGAGGTCATCGGCCACGGCCCTGTATTCAGCCGCGACAGCCTCGATGTCGGCACTCGGTTGCTACTCGAAGCCTTACCGACCTTCGGCGAAGGCGAAACCGTCGTCGATCTCGGTTGTGGCAATGGGGTGGTTGGCCTGCACATTCTTGTCAGATCGCCTGAAGCCTCGCTCGTGTTCACCGACGAGTCGTTCCTCGCAGTGGAGTCGGCGAGGCAGACCGTGGCCGCCAACAGCATCGACCCGAGCCGGTCTTCCTTTGTGGTTGACGACTGTGGCTCCAACATCGAGTCCGCCTCCGTTGACATCGTCGTTGTCAATCCGCCGTTCCACGATAGGGGTGCTCGATCAGACGCCATCGCCAAACGCATGTTGCAAGAAGCGAAGCGAATGCTGAAGAGCGGTGGCTCGATCTATGTGGTGGGTAATCGTCAGCTTGGTTACCACAACCAGCTAAAGCGGCGGTTCGGCCAGAGCGAAACACTCAAGAGCAACGCCAAATTCTCGGTACTCCGAGCAGCGAAGCGGTAGTGGGTGCCCGCCGTAGTAACCCAAATAGACTGGGGCGTCGCGCCGAGGACCGACACCCAAGCCGAGCGTGAGGTTTCACTTTTTCGACTTGAGGTCGACACTCTGGCCATCGAGGTCTGTACCTATGGTGCGAGTTTGTTTGGCGTCGAGGTTCCCGATAGTGATGGCGTCGTAGACAATGTGGTGCTTGGGCACACCGACCTCGCGGCGACGCTCGACCACTATCGCAACCACTATCTCGGGTGCACGGTTGGCCGTTACGCCAACCGCATCGGCGGCGCATCGTTTCTGCTAGATGGCGAGCAGGTGTTGCTTGAAGCCAACGATGGCACGCACCAACTACACGGTGGTTCGGCCACGCTCGGACGCCAGGTTTGGGACGCAGAAACAAGCAGCGGCGATAGTTGGGCCGAGATAGAACTCTCGATTGTGAGCCCCGATGGCCAGGCCGGCTTTCCCGGCGAGTTGGCGGTGACGAGCACCTACCGAATCGAGCCAGGCATCCTCACCATGACGCACGAGGCAGTCACGACTGCTCCGACGCCGGTATCGCTCACCAATCATGCCTACTGGAACCTGGTCGGAACCGGCTCGGTGAGGGGCCATCAGCTGCAGATCTTGGCTGATCAGCTAGTTAGCACCGATGACGAGGGCATCCCGACCGGAGAGCTTGACGATGTTGTGGGGACGCCATACGACATGAGGGAGGCTCGGTCGCTCGCCCCAGTCATTGGCGAACTCGTCCTTCTCGACATGTTGTACGTCATCGGTGACTCGCCGAACGCAGGAAGCGCGGCCGTGCTGAGCGAACGAAGCAGTGGCCGTCGCATGGAAGTGGTCACCGACCAGCCGAGCATGCAGGTCTACATCGGCAACGACATTGGACGAGATTTCGCTGCGTATGGCGCGATCTGTCTCGAGACCCAGCAGTTCACCGACGCGCCAAACCATCCCTCGTTTCCATCAACGATTCTTCGTCCCGGTGAACGGTTCGTGAGTCGGACTGCGCACCGATTCAGCGTCGATCGCTAACGACCGTTACTCGGGGTTGGCCCACACGGCGAGTTCGTTGCCCATCGGGTCGATGAAATGGAACCGGCGTCCGCCTGGGAATGCAAAGATGGGACGAACGACCTCGCCCCCGGCGGCGGCGACGGCCTCCATCGTCTTCTCTAGATTGTCGGAATAGAGCACGACTAACGCGCCGCCTCGGTAGGGAGGGGTGGTTCGGTCGAATCCACCGTCGACGCCAGCGCCCTCGAACGCGAGGTAGTCGGGGCCGTAGTTGATAAACGACCAACCGAATACGGTTCCATAGAAGTCTTTCGCCGTATCGAGGTTGGGGCCGGGGAGCTCGATGTAGTTGATGGTGTGGTGAGGGTTCGCCATCACCACAAGTTAGCACTGCCAGAGCCCAGAGTTTTGGGGGTGCCAGGACGCTCTCTCGGGCGTCCTGGCACCCCCAAAACGGGTTTGCTGTGGCTCCTACTGTGGCAAACGGCATCGACTCGGAGGTGTAACCATTGGAAGTCGCCGATCACAAAGCGACGACGATCAGATGGCGCGAGGCCGGAACCGGCGAGCCGTTGGTCTTTCTTCATGGCCTCGGCGGTAGCCGGACGGGGTGGGAGCCACAACTCGATGACTTGGCCGATTCGTTTCGGTGTATCGCCTGGACATGCTTGGGTATGGCGCCTCTGACGTAGTCGAGACCCTGAGCTATCAACGGATTGCCGATGCCGTTGTGCAGCTTCTCGATGATCTCGGGGTCGCGCGGGCGACGCTTGTTGGCGAATCGTTTGGCGGTATGCACGCGCTCCACACCGCGATTCACTACCCGGATCGCGACGCGAGGCTCGTTCTCACCAACACCAGCCCTGCTTTTGGTATGGACGGAACAGTCGCAGAGGAGTTGCAAGCAGCCAGACTTGGACCGCTTGATGCAGGCCAGCAACCAAGCGACTTCGCCGAGGCAGTACTGGCCTCTATCGCTGGCCCTGGGCTCAGTGACGAAGCGATGAAGATGCGTGTCGCTGCGTTTGGTCGTATTTCTGCTGTGGCATTGAGGGTCGCGATCGAGTGTCTGCCATCCAACGATGTGCGTGGCCACCTGGCAGCGTCTGAGGCGCCCATTCGATTCAATGAACTAGTGCCTGATTTCATCTCTGAGCACCCACTGCCCGAGGAGGTCAAATGACACACCACATCGAGACTCCCGAGCGGATGCAGATTGTGGAACGCATGGCTGCGTTGGGTCCCAAGTTCGTTGAGCGGGCCGCCTGCTACGAACGCGATGCGGTCTTCCCGACCGAGAACTGGAACGACATGAAGGCTGCGGGCCTTCTCGGGATTTGTATCCCCAAAGACGAAGGGGGACTCGGCGCTGACTTCGGGGGTGATGCACTCACCTCGGCAGAGCTCGGTCGTCACTGCGCAACCACCGGACTCACATTCAACATGCACGTCGCCACGACGTTGCTTGTTGGCCAGATCGCCGACGACATGACGCTCACCGATGATGAGCGAGCAACGCTGGTCGAGCGACGCGCTTTGCTTCGCAAGGGCGTCGTTGAGAACGGGACCATTCATAGCCAGCCATTCTCTGAGGGTCTGATGGCCGGAGCATCGAACGTACACAACGTGGCGTGTTCAGTAGAGGGTGATGGTGTTGAGATCGAGGGCGGCTGGGACCCACTCGGCATGCGCGGCACCGACTCGCGCAACCTTGTCATGACCGACGTCTTTGTGCCTGCAGGCAATGAAAGGATCCCGCCCGGCATGTTCGGCCAGGCGGCGCAGCGTTGGCCCTACTTCTACATGACACTCTCGTTCTCGTACTTAGGCATGATGCGCGGAATCCTCGACGCCGCTGGCGCCTATCTTCGCGGTGACGGCAGCCCGACGGCTCGACGCGATCACCCGATCAAGCAACAGGGCTGGGCGCAGATGAACTTGATCTACGACCAAGCTCGAGCCCTCTGTTATGACGTGCTCGGCGAGTGCGGCTCCGACCCGACCCCTGAGATGGTTCGACGGGCCTGGAGTTCGATGGTCACGACGATGCGGGGTGCGCACCAGAGCGTCTAACCGACGATCGGGCCAAGCTGGTCGAGGTGATCGATCGTGTGATCGATCACCTGATCGGCTGGCGCCTCAGCCCCGCCAGGGTTGTACCAACAAGTGGCGAGCCCGGCCGAGGTCGCACCCGCGATGTCGGAACGCAGGTTGTCGCCGACCATCAAGACAGAGTCGATCGGTGGACTTCCCGCTTTGTCGAGCGCATGCGTGAAGAAGCGGCCATCCGGCTTGGCGAAGCCGATCTCGTCGGAAATCACGACTGAGTCGAAGTAGTGAGCGAGGTCGAAGTTGACGAGGCGAGCACGCTGCACGCTCGAGTAGCCGTTGGACAACATGGCGAGAGTGTGGGTGCCAGCTAGGTCATCGAGAAGCGCACGAGCGCCATCGAGTAGACCACCACTTTGGCCCAACCAG
>RCMY010002932.1_pt1 | contig 37428 bp, 31 predicted proteins | sample 2041341 | NCBI WGS metagenome assembly RCMY01 (sample SAMN09708234, study PRJNA481090) | Marine sediment metagenome, whole genome shotgun sequencing project. | reverse complement strand
GCTAACATCGATTGTGTCCAGTTCGCAAAATCTTCCTTGTTCCAGTGTTGATGATACACTTTCTTCGATTTCCAGTTTTCTACAGCGTTTTGTGTGAGTTGATTCACATTAACGGGAAGATGCAATACACCAAGTGAATGTCCGTCAGGAGCCGATAAATGCACATCTATTTTTTTTTCTTTCTCCTGAATGATAAATACACCGCAGCGAATGAACGGAATGCCCAAAGTGGTCAATTCATTAAAAACGAGCGGTGTAATACGTTGCAGATCTTCGGTGGAACGCATGCTGGCAATTTCTCCCCGTACCCGATCTAGAGAGGCTTGTTTGATAGCCTCTTTTGCCTGTGCTTCTGCTTTTTGTAGATCAAGAAAGCGGGTGTAAGCCTGTTCAAAGGCATTTGCAAAACGAATGAAAACGTCATTTTCATAATTCGAATATAGTATGCCTTCATAATTTATTATGGATAAAATAATATTCCTTAACAATACAGAAGACCTTACAAATCCGGTCTTTGATAGAAGATATTCCCTGGTTTGTGGAGTGAATTCAGCTATATCATTATTAGCAAATAGGTGCTGCATCCATTCCCTAGTTTCTATTTCATTGAAACTATCTGCAAAAAAACTTTGCTCATTAATCTGGGCATCTTTAAGCCTGTTAAATACGGGACTATCTAAATAGGGTAGATAAATACGGAAAGGGTGATCTATTCCAGGAGCGGCTACCCAAAAATCAAAATCAAACGAGCCTGTATTTATTCCGAAGCTTGCATTTGAAAATTTCATACCGAGATGCTGCAATTGTTCTGAAACTACATTTATGACTTCTAGTAATTCGTCACTTTTGTGCATAGCCATACTTCTTGAGCGAACTCTTTCCAATGCTGCTTCAATCCGTGCTTCTCGCACTTGTGCTTCCGCTTTTTGAAGATCTAGGAAACGGGTAAAAGTTTGTTGGAATACTTTTCCAAAACGTTTAAAAATATCGTGTGCTTCTGGTACTGGTTCGTAGGTTATAAACATAACATATCCATATTCAAAATACACAATATGGAATATTTGGAATGTAGGTAAAGGAAAGCCAGCTTCAATGATACCATCTATGACTTCACCAAAAATAGGAAGTGTACGCATAAATTCGTAATGCTTCACTATAGTTTTTCCTCCCAACTCTTCCACATAAAAACTTTCTCCTTTTTCCAACGGTTTCTGAAAATTGTAACCTACACCAACATTAGGTAAATCAAATGGTTTTTGAATAACCCCTTCACTACTCATATTGGCAGTTGCATTTTTTTTGTCTTCATCCCAAATACAATAACCAGCACTCCAAGCTGGAATACCTAATTCTTGTACTTGTAGAAAGAGGTTGTTTGCAGCTTCTGGTAATTCATCACTATGCTGCATGGCCATAGTACGAGAACGCACTTTTTCTAAAGCCATTTCAATTTGTGCTTCCCTTGCTTGTGCTTCTGCTTTTTGTAAATCGAGGAATCGAGTATACGTTTGTTGAAACACTTTACCAAAGCGAATAAGGATGCTATTCTCTTCGTCTGTGTAAGGAATACCTTCAAAATTCTCTATATAAAGTCCAATAGTATCAAGCAAAACTGTTGATGCTGCAAGTCCTGAGGCGTTTAAATAAAAATCTTTTGAAACTTTTGGTAGGTCAGGAATAAATGATAAAAGTTCATTGTAAAATTTGTTCTTTTCTTCAAAATTTAAATTCGTAGTAAAGAAGTCTCTCCCTTTTTCTTTGGCTTCATTAAATTGATTTGCCCAAACAGACTCAAAATATGGATGTGTTATTTTTGAAGGAATGTCCTGCTCATCTGCTATCCAAAAATGCCAATCGCCTTTCGGTGTATAGTCAACAACAAAACCTGAATGATCCAAGTTAATTTTTAAATGTGTGAGTTGCTGATAAACAATTTTTATGACTTCCTTAAGCTCGTCACTTTTTTGCATTGCCATGCTTCGTGCACGAACCCTCTCTAATGCTAGCTCAATTTCGGATTCTCTAGCTTGTTCTTCCGCTTTTTGTAAATCCATAAAACGGATATAAGCCTGTTCAAAGACTTTAGCAAAGCGTTTCATGATTTCAGCATCACTCTCTGAGGGTACAATTCCAGAATGCGAAGGGATAAGAATGGCTGAATTTTTTTGCCAAGCAAATGAGAGCGCGAATTCTGTCGATTGAAGAATGAGTTGTTTAAAGTCATCTGGAAAGTTCCTATAGTCGCTATGTTCAAATGCGTATTCAAAGAATTTGTTTTTATCTTCTTGAGGATAAGCTTGACTGAAATAGGATTCACCACTGTTTTTGGAATCCCAAGCCTCATTGAAAGTCGTATCATCAAAATAAGGAACAAAATAACTGCCAGAATGAGAAAAATCTGGTGCAGAAATCCAATGCATTACATCTTTGTTATCTGGAAAATAGGTGCAAATAATGACTCCTCCTGCATCCAAAATCACATCTAATTCCTGCAGCTTTTCGGCAACTACTGTAACTACCTCTTGTAGCTCATCTGGTTTGTGCATTGCTAAGGAACGTGAACGGACTTTTTCTAATGCCATTTCAATCTGTGCTTCCCTAGCTTGTGCTTCTGCTTTTTGGAGGTCTAGAAAACGCGTATAGGTTTGCTCGAACACTTTGGCAAAACGTTTCAGAATTTCATTATCAGTCTCAGAGAATTTCTCTCCGTGATGATTAATCATAAAAATGCTGGTATTCTCAGAAACGGCACAAGATCGTGTATAGCCTCCTTCTCTAGTAATTACTTCGTCTTTATGTTTCTTAGATGTATTTGAGTATGGAGGGTGTTTAAATAAATGTTCAAAAAACTTCATTTTTTGGGCGTTCGAAAATTCTTCAATAAAAAACCCAGATCCTTTTTGAATTTTTTTGATCATCCCAGTATAGATAGGGCTATTCAAAAAGGGAATATGTACACGTTCAATATAATTAGTAGTACCACCTGCTCCCCAACAATTAATTTCTTTTTTTATGTCTTCATTAATGGCAATAAAAACACCTCCTGTGATAGCAATATTTAATGTGTTAAATTCTTTATGAACGGTTTCAATAACTTCTTGTAGTTCTGAAGTTGTATGCATCGCCATGCTTCTGGAACGAACTCGTTCTAAAGCTGCTTCTATTTGAGCTTCTCTTGTTTGTGCTTCGGCTTTTTGAAGATCTAGGAAACGTGTGTAAGTTTGCTCGAATACTTTGGCGAAACGTGGAAGAATATCAACTTCTGCGAAAGGTTGTAATGCAGATACAAGTATATAACCATGTTTAAAAGAGGCTCCATAATCGATTTCCCATGAAGGTGTTTCAGGCATAGGAATACCTTTATCAGCAAAATCTTCTAAAACGGCCTTTACTGATGGAAGTTCGAACATAGTTGCAAAATGTTCTTCTATAACATCTTCTTCTATTGTTATTGAAAACAATTCACTACCTTTTTTCCATTGGTTATATCGGTATTTATGAATTTTGTCTAAATTAATCGGCACAATAAATGGAGTCATCATTCCTGCTCCAGGTATGCTGTGCCATTGCTCTACATGGCCTTTAGGTTTATCGCAAAAAACTATTCCTGTTGCATATAATTCGCCACCCAATAGCCTCAATTGTTCGAACATAGCATTAGTAACATTACTAAGATCTTCGCTGGTCTGCATTCCCATGGATTGTGACCGAACACGTTCTAATGCAGTTTCTATTTTAGCTTCCCTTGCTTGTGCTTCTGATTTTTCGAGATCGAGAAAACGAGTGTAGGCTTGCTCAAATACCTTGGCGAAACGTTTAAAAATCTCTTCATTTTCATACGACTCTGTAGTAATTGCTAACAAGTAACCATATTTAAAATACGCTGCATGCCATTTTTGCCATTTTGGGAATGTAATACCATTATCCAGCATTCCTTGAAAAATAGGTTGTACATCAGGAACAGTAAGCATGTATCTATAATGGTCTTTGAGTTCCTTGCCATCTGTTGCAATTGAAAATGAATCCAGGTTTTTTTTCCAACCTTGGTACATTTGTTTATGAGCCGGGTCTTTAGTGTTTGGAATTTTTAGTTGCGGCATAATGCCTTTTTCATTGGCAAACCAGAACTCATCAACTTTTGAATCGTGTTTGCAGAAACCGAATCCAGTGCCCCAAAATTCACCACCCAAACTTTTTAGTTGTTGAAAAAGAACGAAAGCTACATCTCCAATTTCATTACTGTTGTGCATTGCCATGGATCGACTTCTTACTCGTTCCAGAGCAGCTTCAATTTGTGCTTCTTTTACTTGTGCTTCAGCTTTTTGAAGATCGAGGAAACGTGTGTAGGTTTGCTCGAAAACTTTGGCGAAACGTTTAAAAACATCATATGCTTCTGGAGCATGCTCTTTTGTGATAAACAACAAGTAACCGTATTTAAAATAGACAACATGATCTAGTTGATAGGTTGGGAAACCATTATTTGTTTTCTTTAAATTTTTTAATACGTCACCTATAACAGGAAGCGAACTCATATATTCATAGTGATCTATACAAGCTTTGCCTTTAAATTCTTCGACTATAAATTCTTCTCCTTTTTGTCCATACTCATAGTATTTCTTGAATATCCCTTTTCTTGGTACTGTATATGTGGGTAAAACTCCTGCCTCGTTTCCAAACCATTCTTTTGATTCTGTTTTGCCATATATATTAAAAGCACATCCCCAGGTTTTAATACCTAACGCTCTTACCTGTTGATCTAATAAGAATGATGCTTCTTGCAATTCATCACTATGTTGCATTGCCATGGTTCTTGCACGAACTCGTTCTAATGCTAACTCAATTTCAGATTCTCTAGCTTGTGCCTCAGCCTTTTGCAGATCGAGGAAACGGGTATAGGTCTGTTGAAAAACCTTTGCAAATCTTTTAATAAGGTTGAGGTCTTCAGGTTTGGGAGGCTCATTAGTGGTTATTCCAATACAACCGTGTGAGAAGAAAATAGAATTAATGTATCGGTGTTCTTTTATTTGTTCTTTATTAAACGGCAAGCCAACTTCTTCATTAAAATACCGGATCCAGTTTTCCAGGCTTTCACCGTGCAGGTCCTGCACAATAGATTTTTTCTTGTGCTTCCAGGCTTTAAAAACTTCGGAAACAACCGGTGATTTTGCCACATCAAAAACAAAAGCTTTACTTACCTGGTGGCCTTTCTGGTCGGTAATCCAAATATCAAATGTTTCATTTTGTTGGTTTACAATGGCAATATTGAACCGTTCCGGGGTGTCACGAAGTACGCTTATTTGTTCAAAAAGTATGGCTGCCACTTCTCCCAGCTCATTACTATTATGCATGGCCATGGCCCTGGCCCTCACCCTTTCAAGGGCGGCCTCAATTTGCAACTCCCTGTTTTTTTGTTCGAGTTCAACCGTGCGCCTGTTGACTGCTTCCCGCAATTCCTGATTTTCTTTGGTGATTTGTTCGGTTCCTAAGGTTTCACCTTCCTGTGCTTTTGAATCGGGCGTAGAGAAATGCTGATACATAAACCGCCAGCCATTTTTGTTTTTTCGCATTGCAGAAGTAAACCTGAACCGGCCATAGTATGCCCAATCATCCCCATCTAGGAAATAGGCATCGAACAAATCAGTAATAAAGACCAATCCATCTAATTGTTCAATCGTTTTGATACTGTTCCTTATTTCCGTTTTCCCCGATAATTGGTCTGCTGTTGCCTTAAAGAAATTTGTAGTGTCTTTTTTGTTTAAAAACTCTTCATTATTCGTAGAGCCGATAAACCTATAGTCATCATCCAAAAACGAATCATAAGTTTTGACGTCGCCGTTTAAGTAGCTGTTTAACCAGGTATTGTATACCTGGTTCACTTCTTTTTTTTCTTTTTGGGTTAATTTCATTCAGTATTCATTAAACGGTAATTATTGCATTTTTAAGACTGTCTGGAAATGTTTTGATTTGGGCTATTTATGACTCTTTTCAAGATAGGAAATTAATCATTCTTATTGTGTTTGTTTTTTTTCTCTTTTTTCATTTGAATATATTTGGAAACCAGCCGTACCCCCAATCTTGCGAAAAGGATAATGGCAATAACCATTACGATGTCAAATCCGTTCATTTGCCTTCAATTTAGGGATATTCTAAAGAATTTGATTATTCGTGGTTGGTCATATGCCACTTAGCAATTGCATATAGATCACGAAAAATCTATATACATAATGTTTATTTTACTTCGATTTGCGTTCAATACTATTTGTTTGCCACTATTTGTGCTTCCCGTGCTTTTTTGGCATTCGACAAAATGTAATTTTTTATATCCGAAATATCAGATTCGTCTAAGCGGTCTCCAAAATTGGGCATGCCTTTTTCTAGAAAAATTCCTCCACCCACAATCTGAGTGATTTGCGCAAAAATTTCAGGCGAGGAATAGGTCAAATCTGGTATGGTACCTCCACCGACTGGTTTGTCCCCACCGCCGTGACAGGCAGAACAATATCTGAGATATAATTGTTCTCCATGTTGCAGCTCTTCTTCCATCGCATCGAAATCAAGATTTACTACTTCTTTTGCTGTCTGTTTTGGGAAATTCGGTAATTGTCCATTCTTGCCCAATGCAAAGGTATATATGGTACCAGGATTGATTTGCTCCGTAAATTTCATCCAAAGTCCAAGTACACCTCCCCAGCCCACAGGAATGGTAATATATTGCACATCATCGATTTCATAGGTAATCGGTGGGGCGATTATTCCTGTTTCAAGGGGATATGACCATACTTTTTCACCGGTATTTGCGTCATAGGCGACCAAGTCACCCTCGGAAGTCCCCTGAAATATAATTTCACCTGTTGCTAGTACTCCCGCATTCCATGGGGAGGGCTGTTTTACGCTCCAGACTTCTTTTTGTTCTATAGGGTCCCAAGCAATCAATTTACCAAAAAATTGCCTTGCCATGGGGTCTTCATGGACTTTTTTTGACGCATTGAATTCAGAACCGGTGTTCCAGCTTCTACCATCGTCCGTATAGGTAAATTTGTTGGGTTGCCCATAATACATTCCCATTTCACGCGCAGGGATATACACCAATCCATTTGCTGGGCTATACGCCATTGGTTGCCAGTTGTGGCCCCCTAATGCCGATGGTGCAATTTCTGAATTCATATTGGGGTATCTGCTAAAACTGGTTTCAATAGGACGGCCGGTTTCTTTGTCGATACCCTCTGCCCAATTTACATATACATAAGGCTCAGCGGAAATAAACTGCCCATTGGTTCGGTCTATGACATAGAAAAAACCGTTTTTGGGGGCTTGCATCAACACTTTTCTAGGTGCTCCGTTTATTTCCAAATCGGCCAAAATAATATGCTGGGTAGCGGTATAATCCCAGGTTTCTCCTGGGGTGGTTTGATAGTGCCATTTTAACGATCCGTCTTTTGGGTTCAACGCCACAATTGAAGATAAGTATAGATTATCGCCCCCTTCAGGACTTCTGATATCCCTATTCCACGGTGAACCATTACCAACTCCAATGTATAAAAGGTTTAATTCTGGGTCATACGCCATAGCATCCCAAGCAGTACCGCCCCCACCATATTGCCACCATTCCCCGGTCCACGTCTTGGCGGCCTTCTCCATGGCTTTGGATTCAAATCCATCCGCGGGATTGCCTGGTACCGTATAAAAACGCCAATCCTGAACGCCTGATAGGGCATCATATGCGGTAATATACCCTCGAACCCCATACTCGGCCCCTCCATTTCCTATGATTACTTTCCCATCAACTACCCTTGGAGCCCCGGTAATTGTAAATGCTTTCCCTTGGTCAACGGTCAACACCTCCCATGTTTTTTCCCCTGTAGCTGCATTTATGGCTACTAATCGACCATCAAGAGTGCCTACATAAACCAAACCTTGGTAAAGGGCAACCCCTCTATTCACTACATCGCAGCAAGCTTTTTCTCCGTATCCTTTTGGTACCTCTGGATCATAGGTCCAAAGGAGCTCCCCTTTTCTGGCATCTATGGCATAAACTATGCTCCACGGACCTGTTACATACATAATACCATCTACCACGATTGGAGTCGCTTCAATGCCCCGTTTTGTTCCGAGGTTAATACTCCATGCCAATCCCAAACTATCAATGTTTGATTTTGTGATTTGATCTAATGGACTAAATCGGTCTTCATTGTAGTTTTTGCCGTAGGAGAGCCAGTCTTCGGGAGTGGCATCAGCCGATATCAATCGCTCTGTGTTGACCTGTTCGGTAACTTTGACTAGGTGCTCCATTGAACCTTTTTCAGGTTCTGTCACGCAGTTGGTCAAGATCAAAATTGAGACAAATGCTGCCAAGTGTTTTATTGGATTTTTCATTGTTGATATTTTTTAGATAAACGTTAAAATCTATAGTCTAAGTCAATGGCAATGAGGCAAACCACTCGGAAAATGCTTGCCAGGGCGGTATATCAATCTGGAAAAGGATAACTGAATGTACAAAAATATATAACCCCAATGTCAGGGAAAATACCCATCTACCCACTTTTTGTTTGCGTTCGGCAATCACCAACCCGATCAATAGCAGATATACTATGGCAATGGTGGCCAAGTAACCTTCTGGGGCGAAACCCGCATCTGGGAAAAACACATAAAGAATCAATCGTACCAGCGCCGGTTCAATAAGAACAATTCCCGCGACTATCATCCCACGGGCATGAATGGCCATAGTATGGCGATATTTAATAGCAACGCCATATCCAAAGGCAAAGACCAAAAGGTCTTTAAAAGGAACCCATAAGCTTAAACCTAAACTTTCTTCTTCACCCGTTATTCGATTATGGGCCAGTAGGATAACCGAAATAAAAATAAATGGCACCACAAAATAAGATAGTTTTCCTATGGTACGATGTAACTTATATTTCTTTTGTCGTATTAAAATAGGCTGGGCAATGATCATACAGATCCAGAGTATCGCAAAAACCGCATGGAAGTGAAAATAAAAGTTAAAGTCCCCTGAACCATCAAAGAATTTGGAAAAATACGAAGGCCAAAACCCAGCAAGGGCAAGTGTAAACAAGCCAATAAAATAATATCCAGCTTTGTCAAAAAGCACAGATCGTCTAGTTGGTTTCATGTTTTAAAAATTGGTTTTGTTTAAGATAAAAAAAAATAGAAAAAGGGAAGACCCTTTTTTATAGGGCCTTACTCTCAATTTACATTATCTGTAAAACTGCTTAGTTCCACTCTTTGATTTATTGTTTCACCGTATGTTCTTCCTGTCTAGCATCCAAACCAAAGGTATTTTCTACCGCCTCGTACCAATCGGCATCATTGGCCGCATTCCAATCCACCCATTCTTCATCGGTCATAGATGCGCGCCAATCCAAAAACGGTTGGGCATCTGGCCCAACAGGATGGCGTAATTGCCAGGTTCCGCTATTTGCAATGTCCAAAATTCTATTGGCGACCATAGATGGATGTGTCGGCGTTTTAAGGGAAGCTGCAAACATACCACCAAGACGTTTTGAGTGTGGATAAATTGAATTACCATCAATACTGATATCACTGGCCATTTGGGTGTTTATAATGCCAGGCTCCACTATAGCCACCCTAATATTAAATGGTTTAACTTCCTGGGCCAATGCTTCGCTTATGGCTTCAAGGGCAAATTTACTTGCAGCGTAAGCTCCCAGTGGACTGGTTGAAATTTTACCTGCAACAGAGGCAATATTAATAATACAACCTTTTTTGTTTTTGCGCATTTGTGGTAATATACCCTTGGCACATCTAATCGCCCCAAAATAATTGGTTTCCATAATAGCTTTAATATCCGCCATTTTCAATTCTTCAACCGAACCATGGCGTTCAATACCCGCATTGTTAACGAGTACATCGATGGTACCTACTTCATCAAGTATTGTATCAATACCTTGTTTAACAGACTCATCAGAATCTACATCCATAGCAGAAATGCTAATAGCTAAAGACTCATTCGCAATTACTTGTCTAAAATCGTTTGCTTTTTCTGGATTTCGCATTGTGGCGAACACTTTATAGCCTACGCGCCCAAAAGCAAGAGCGGTTTCAAGGCCGATGCCTTTACTCGTTCCTGTAATTAATACTGTTTTCATGATTCTCTTTTGATTTTAATAGTGATTTGTTTTATTTCTTCAATGCATCGGTTTCTCCTTTCACATCTTCAAAACATCTCCAATCTGCGCAATTTTGGAAGGGTTGATCTGTTTATGCGATGTTGATTCCATGATTCTTAAATATTTTCATATGTGTAGGTCAAGTTTGAGTATTGTTCCATTGACCTATTTGAATTGGTTACCAAACTGTTCCAAATAGAAGCTTTACCTAGCAGGGCTATGAGAAAATTAGCCAAAACAATATATCCTGATTTAGAGATCTACCTGCATTGACACCGTAATTGGATCTAGTACAGTATGCTTGGTTTTTAGAACCTCGGTAGAAGGATCATTTAATATAGCTTTAAACTTATCCATATTAGTTACTTCCATAATCAAAACCACTGAATTGGGATTGTCTGCGTCCTGGAAAGTTTTAAGGTCTGACATTGCAGGGCCAAATAAATCAAGTCTGTCTTGGTGGCCTTTGAGCCAAGTGTTAAAATCTCCCACCTTGTGCCGTGTTACTACTGTTTTTTTCATGATTCTGCTATTTATTTTATTAGTTATTAGACTTGAGCTAATCGGTTTTTGACTTCTCTGTAATCTTGTGATTTATACTATGAGGTACTTTATTTACCAACAACATCAGCCACTCCCTTGGTGTCTGCATACTGCTGAAAACTAAGTACTTTTCCTTCTTTAAGCGTCCATAAATGGGCGAATTGGGCATCGATTGTTTTTCCATTCTTCTTGTATTTGGCTTGATAACGTCCTGTTGCAAGGACTTGGTTATTGGCCATATCATGGAGTTCGATGTCCACCAGATTATAATAATCCCATTCTGAACCTAAACGTGCGAATACACCATTGACTACTGCTTCCGGGCCCTTATAAGGATTTCCATCAGCATACGGAAAATGTTCCGCCTCGTTCCAAATTATATTGGCGTCAAAAGCCGCCAAAACCGCTGGGACATCACCAGCCGCGAAAGATTTATATATGCCATCAACATTACCTACATTGTCTGGGGAAGATAGAATTCCCAGTTGTTGCATAAAGGCCATATTGTCCATAAAATCCTGCTCTTGGGCAATTTTTCCATTCTTCATTTTAACTAGTGTGACCCCATCTATATCTACTTTCTTTCCAGTGGCGGGAATACCAAAAAAATCACCGGAATGCGTGCCTTTAAAGTTCCAATGTTTCATAATCTTATCCTCTTGACCAAACACAGCGATGATAGTAAACTTAATATTAGAAAACCCAGTAAGATAGTTGGCGTAAAATTCCTTTACGTTAGTAATGCCGACTACATTTTCAGGACTCATAATTAGTGTAATGTCCTCATCGAAATGGGTATTATCAAATAGCTCCAGTTTACCGTTATTAATAATTTCATCCCAAGTATTGGAATACATGCTGATATTTTCTGCCAACTGTTTGTTTTCACTGTTACAGGATGATAGACATACCATAATTGAAAAAAATAAAAATTGAAATGATTTTTTCATTGTTTTGTAATTAATTAAATAATACTTTTTTGATGATTTTGGTTTTTAAAACCTAACAGGGTTTCCACCTTAATTCCCCCCGAAACCTTTTGAATGGAATTCCCTGTTAAGTTTGTTTTACTGTTTTATTTTGGAGGTGTTAATCCCAGTTGGTTGAATACAACCAAATTGTCATAGAAAGCATCTTCTTGAATGGCCTTACCTTCTTTGTTAAATGTCCAGACACTAAAACCATGTGTTTCAATCTTTTTACTGGTTGGATCATTATCCATAAAATTTCCGGTATTGGTTCCAGTGCATGTCCAGTTGAGATAGGCCATATTACCGTTAATCACTGTTTTATCAATTTTTACCGTAAAGTCGGGAAATGCACCTTGATAGACATCCATAAAACCCGCGTATTCCTTTGGGTTATTGGCTATGGTATTTCCATTTTCTGTTCTTGTAAAGTTGCTTGTCATACCAGAAGCCATCATTTCCTTGTCGTTGGTATTCCAAGCTTTCGTAATGTTAGCTATTGCTGAATGAATAGTCTTCTCATCAACGGACATGGTATTCATTTTTTCAATCTCCTGCATTGCTAAAACCATTGCCGTTGGGTCCCAATGTCCATGTTCTCTCACGATTTTTCTATCAATAAATTGATAGGTCAAATGTATAGGAATATTGAATTCCTGACTGTTCGCAGCCAAAGTACCTTGCCAATCCAACCAGCAATTGACCCAGGTATTTCCATCATCGGTGAGAACCATTTCATATTCTTGGTCTTTGTCAAGAAAACCTCTGGATTTATAAGTTTTATCGGTTTCTTGGTGATAAGCGATGGTCTCAGCAGGCGACATGGAATTATTCTTGGTGTTGTAGAATGTTTTTGAAGTATCGGCATACATAGTGGTATCATATGTTTTACTGTTATAATTGGCTATTAATTTCTTAACAGTATCAATTTCCGGTGAATTTTGTGTGTAACGTACTTGTCCTTGTAGACAAGCTGTAAATAGAATTGCGGTAAGAATTAGAATACTTAATTTTTTCACAATGTGTTTGTTTTTTAATTATCTATTAAGGTTTTGATTTTATTTCAACCAAGATGGCTTCCATTTTTTCATTTCCAACGTTTTTTGGTATATGCATACCTGCGGGTGCCCATTGGGCATCCCCTATCATTGACAAGTCCTCAACTTTATTACCGTCTGGTAATGTCATTTCGGTATTTCCATCGGTCAGCATAACAGCCACTGAATTTGGGTGCTCGTGCATTATTGATTCTTCGCCTGGCCCATACGTTATTCGTAATACTCTTACATAATCATTCTCGAACTCTATTTTGTAATGTTTGGCATCTACCTCAGTTGGATCTTGGGCCAACGCTTGAGTAGGTACAAACAAAGCCATAAAAACCATTGCAGTTAGTGATATTCCAAATCTGATAATTAATTTTTTCATGATCATTTTGTTTAAGTTATTAATGATTTTTAGTTATGCTAATTTATTAATCCACTATAGGTTCATTTAAGGTGTATCCCAATTGCTGTAGGAGTTGTAGCTCATTGTAGTACACATCTTCTTGGATAATTTTACCTTCCGTATCAAAAGAAAGTTCAGAATACCCGCTTACAATTATGCTCTTTCCTGTTACAGGGGCCTCACCGAATATCCCAGTGTTGGTGCCTTTAAAAGTCCATTGGGCAAACAACTGATTATCTTTGTTCGTACTATGCTCTATAGAAACCTTCAAATCAGGAAATCCATTAAAGAATATGTTCATATTTGCTTCCATTTCATTTTGGTTAGACGCCACTTGGATACCATTGAGATGACGAATAAAATTTTCATCAGAAACTGATCTTAAACTATCCATATTCTTATTGTTCCATGCATTTTCGATAAAGCTGTTAAAATTTGTTGTTATTGCTTGTTCTTGTTTGGTTTTCATTTCGTTATTATGGCCCGGTTTGCAAGTCAAGACCATAACAAAGAGTAATACCGATAAAAATCCCATTCTTTTCATAGCGCCCGCAATTAGTGATTCCTAATCATCATCAAAGATTTATGATAATAGGTATTTGACTCTAAAGAATTGATTTAAAGCCACTAATGAAAATGAAGTAGGACGAAATGGCGCTAAAACTGTCCGAATGCCATTTAATAGTTATCAAACAGCAATTACATTAAATGTTGTATATTTAAAAAACTCATTTCCCCCGGTGAATTAAATCCAGAAATGAGATTACGATTTTTAATATCTGGTTTAGTCCTCTCCTTTTCTTTTTTGAATGGATTTATTGGTAATGCCCAAATTGTAGACTTCAGTAGCGAAAAACCTTACAAAAAGGTATTTGTTGATACTGATAATTTTGGGGCCTCGTATCTAGATGTATTAGAAGAATCCTATCCGTTGGCAAAACCTGATTCCCTTAAATTCTCAATGCTCAATGATCTGGCATATTATTGGCATACCCGGAATTTGAAAACATCTCTTGAATTTACATTAAAAGGCTTGGAACTCACAAAAGCCAAAAAGGATACTTTATGGGAGGGCCGGTTCCAAATTACACAAGCTGCTATTTTACTTCGTATGGAAAAGTTGGATAGTGCATTAAACGTACTTCACCAAGCAAAAAAGAAGGTTCTTGAAAAAGACCTACCCTTTTTAAACACCCAATTAAGTTATGTTTATGAACGTAAGGGACAATTAGATAGAGCGGCAGATTACGTATTGGAATCATTGCGTCTTGGAGAGAAACTTTCTGACAAAAAAGCCATTGCCTTAGCTTATAGTGATTTGAGTAATTTATTTTGGAAACAATCCAAATTCAAAGCTGGTTTGGAATATGGTCTAAAATCTGCAGAAATATTTGAGGATCGTGATATAAATGATTTGGACTATGGCTTTACATTATATGTGGTCGGGAATAATTATTTAGCACTGCAGGATTATCAGAAAGCCTTGAATTATTTTGAACATTCAATAGCAATAGGAGAGCGCTATGGTTTTTATAATAACCTAAGTGATGTATATATATCTGAGGTAGATCTTTATACTTTCCTAAATGAATTCGAAAAGGCAAAGAGTGCAGGTGAAAATGCGGTTAAATATGCAGAATTATTGGATAATAATTTTATGTTGATGCGGTCGTGGTCATCCATTGGAAAACTTCAGAACATTCAGGGCAAATATGTTTCTGCAATTGAAAGCCTTAAAAAAAGCATAGCAATTGCCTCTGACGACTTTGAGGACGCATTTTATCTAAGTCAAACCTATGAAACCCTTGGGAAAGCTTATGCTGGCAACCATAATTATCAGGAGGCATATCAAGCATTTGCGGAGTATGATAATTTAAAGAACAAGGTTTTTACAGCAGAAGCTGACCAAAGAACCTCTTTGCTAAGGACTGAATTTGATGTAGCCCAAAAGGAGAGCACCATACAACTACAAGAAGCCCAGATTACCCGACAAAGAACGCGACAAACATTGATTATTATTGTTGTTATATTGCTGGTACTTTATTTGGTATTGCTTTATAAGGCGATACAAAACAATATCAAAAAAAATAAATTATACTGGAAAAAAAGAATATTGAAAATGAATTTCTGTTAAAAGAAATACACCATAGGGTCAAGAATAATTTAGAAATAGTATCAAGTCTTTTGGCATTACAATCTGCTGAAATAAACGATCCAAAAGTCGTTGATGCGATGCAGAAAAGTAAACATAGGATACAGAGTATGAGTATGGTACATCAAAAATTGTATCAAGAAAAAAGCCTTTCTTCTATAGAAATGAAGGCTTATTTTGAGGAATTGGCAAACTATGTTGTCAATGTTTTTGATGCAGGGAATCGGATAGAGGTGTTTTTCGAGATGAATGCCCTGGAGCTGGATGTAGATACTGCCATTCCTATTGGTCTAATAGTAAATGAACTTTTAACCAATTCCTTAAAATATGCTTTTCCGAATAATCAAAAGGGAATTATTAAAATAGGATTGAAGCAAGTAGGATCTCAATTGTTTTTGAAAGTTTCGGATAACGGAATTGGAAAGAGCGATAAAGAAGAATACATAGGTACTGGTTTTGGAACCAAACTAATTCAGTTATTGACAAGACAACTTGAAGGCATAATGAAATTGGATATAGAAAATGGAACTATGGTATCCTTTGAATTTCAACATTTTAAAGCAGCTTAATCATGAAAAATAAAGTTCGAATTCTAGTGGTAGAAGACGATATGATCATCGCCGCACATATTTGTTTGCAGCTAACCAATTTAGATTATGAAATAACAGGTATAGAAACCAGAGGGGAAGAAGCTGTAGTACATGCAAATGTTAATACACCGGATATCATTCTTATGGATATTAACTTACGTGGAACTCTGGATGGCATTGAAACGGTAAAGATAATTCAGCAAAAAATGAATGTACCTATCATATATCTTACCGCCAATACAGATGAAGCCTCTTTTCAAAGAGCAAAAGAAACCCACCCATTTGCCTTTATTCCCAAACCTCTGAATTCTATGCAACTACAACGCACATTTGCCTTGGTAGTTGAACAACTGAAAAAAAATAAGCCAGAAACATTGAATACGGATTTGCCCATTGAAGTGTTGGATGATCGTATTTTTATTCGCTACAATAGTAAAATGAACAAATTGTTGCTTTCTGATATTCTATATATTGAGGCAGACCGTAATTATTGTAAAATCGTCACTGCCAGTAATCATTACCTAATTACCGCCACCCTAAAAACAATGGAGGAAAAACTGCCTAAACATAAATTTCATAGGGTTCATAGGTCCTATATGGTTAATATTGCCAAACTTGATGTTGTAGCTGAGGGTCATCTGGAAATAAATAGAAAGGTAATTCCTCTAGGTAAAGCACAGAGGGGATCTTTGCTTAATCGTCTTCAAACAATTTAATATTGGTGATTTTATAAATCTTAATTCAAGAATTGATCCATTTTTTTAAAGCTGTGGATTTAGCTTTGCTTACCACAATTTGTTCTTTAAAAATGGGTAAAACATTTAGTATCAGCTTGCCGTTGAAATAGAATTTGATATTCGCAATAGCATCTTTATGCACTATGAATTGTCTATTGACCCTGTAGAAACATTCAGGATCTAGTTCGCTTTCTATATCTTCTAGTTTTTTATCAATGGTATAGCTCTGGTTGTCTTTGGTAATCCCTTTTACTATTCCAGTATCGATGTATAGGTAAGCAATACTTGAGGTTTTAATAGGGATTAATTGGTCTCTAAGACTAACCAAGAAAGTCGTTTTGTACGTTTTTCTTTTGGCCTTGATAAGATTTAAAAGGCCTTCCATTTGGACATTAGGGGAGGATTCTATTTGTGATTGAACTTCGAATTGAGTCAGCGCTTTTTGTAGTTCATCTTCATCAATGGGTTTTAATAAATAATCAATGCTATTAACTTTGAAGGCCTTTAAGGCATATTGATCGTAGGCGGTGGTGAAAATCACAGGTTTGTTAATCTGAACCTTATCAAAAATTTCAAAAGAAAGTCCATCTGCCAAATGAATGTCCATAAACACCAATTCGGCTTCAGTTGGCATAGAAAAGTATGCAACAGAAGATCTTACGGAATCCAAAACAGCAAGAACCTCAATATCTGGATTAATTCGATTAAGCATATAAACCAGGTTTTCGCTGGCAGAAAGCTCGTCTTCAACAATAACTATTTTCATTCTCCTGGTTTTAAAGGAAGTTTAACGCTGAATTTATTATCATCTTTCGTAATGGTAATATTTTGCCTTGCAATTAGATAATATCTTTTATCCAGGTTCATCAGGCCATTTCCTGTGCCTTCTGCCATAACTGTTCTGGGATGCAATATATTTTCAACATAGATGAAACCATCCTTATAAAATATCTTCACGGTCAAAGGATTGGTTTCTGATATCTCATTATGTTTTACTGCGTTTTCAACAAGTAACTGCAGCGCCAATGGTGGAATTTCCTTTTCATGGTATTTTTCATCAATATCAATATCAATGGTGAAGCGATCTCTATATCTGGTTTTGATTAAATAGGAATAACTCTCCAAAAATTTAAGCTCTTCCCTAACAGAAACCAAATCTCTGTCTCCACTCTGCAGTATATAACGATACATGAAAGACAGTTTTTTCACGAACTGCGTCGCTTTTTCATTATCCCTTATTAAACAGGTAAGTGAATTCAATGAGTTGAACAGAAAATGAGGGTCTATTTGATTTTTTAAGGCAGCTAACTCAGTTTGGAGATTCTGTTGTTTTAACCGTTCATTTTCAATTAGACTGACTTGCGATACCATTTGAAGTCTAAGTATTCTAGATACGAAAATCAGAATAATAAATAAAACAGTGAGAACAAATACTAAAAAGCCTTCTTCCCTTTCGGGCAATGGGCCACCAACAATAAATGTTAGTATAAAATCAAGAATTAGTGGGCCTATTAACAGAATGGCGAGATTCAAAATTACTACGACACCTATCCTTATAGCTTTTTTATATTTCGTAAATAAATACCCCCAGTTAGAATTTAGTTGTAAAATGAGCCATGAAAACAGAAAGAAAAAAACAAGTTTTATAAAAAAATCCATAACCCAATCCATGGAAAGATCCATATCACCTTCAAGGACTTTGTTGTAGATATATATGGTCTTGGGTAGCGAAACCAATACAGCAAAAACTAAAGAAACCTTTACTAATTGGGATCGTTTTACTTTTATTTGTCTTAACATGATAATACTTATTGATCGGGGATAGCACCTGTTTCACAAATTTACACCAATTTCTTTGGTAAATTGTTTTTATAATATGGCCATACACCCAAGCCCTATCGGTAAAGACAGGGCTTAAGGAGAACCAAATTACTCAAATCAATTATTTATTTACTTAGGGCATTAAATCCTTCAGGAAGATAAACACTGGTATCAAATCCTAACTCAATCACCTCTTCATTTTCAATATAAATGATTTCGTCTAAGTTGACTTCTAAGCCTGAATAGGCATTAAACCCTTTTGGAAGGTATTGTCTAGTATCAAAATCCAATACTATTTCCTCCTCCGACTCAACATAAACAATGTCGTCTATATTTAATTCTACCGCTGCATAGGGGTTAAAACCTATAGGAAGATATTCCTCAGTACTAAAGCCTAAATCAATTTCTTCTTCAATTTCAACATACTCAATTTCACTGAGGTTAAAAGACATTCCTTCATAGGCATTGAAACCTATTGGTAAATAATCTGTGGTGTCGAAGTCTAATACTATTTTCTCATTTTCTTCAATGTAAGCTAAATCTTCGAGCAAACAGAAATCAGAATCTAAAAATAGGTATGGATCATTTTCATAATTTCCATAAGTGCTTATATAACTTTTAGTTTTATTGTTTGCTTCATTTTCGTCGGTGCTATGTTTTGTTCCGATAAAGGCTAATAATAGGCTTATGATTCCGGTTCCTAATATTAAAGTTGCTTTTCCCATGATTTACGTTTTAAGGTTTATTATAATTTTAATTAGTTTCTGTTTATTAATACAGCAAATGTAGGTTAGAGGCGGAGTGTAAATGAATTCAATTTGACCGAACTGTCTTAATGAAGAGGTGAAACGACTTTTTAGGCCAGTGAATTATTCTTTTATTATTTGAAATTGAAGATTATCGGATTTTACTGTTTGCTAACCAATAAAATTTTCTGGTATAAAAATTGTCATTACCATTGAAAAGATTAAAACAATACCAAGTTCTTTTTAATCGTAATTAGAATTTATGTCACGAAAAAAAGAGTATCAAGAAGATTTTGTTGTCGAAAAGGCCATGCACACCTTTTGGGCCAACGGCTTTGGGCGTACTTCATTGCGTATGTTAGAAAAGGACATGGGAATCAACCAATTCTCTATTTATTCCAGTTTTGGCAGTAAAAATGGACTTTTTGTTGAGGTTCTCAAGAAATACAAGAGTCACATAAAAGTAACAATTCTTAAAGGTCTATTGAATTCCAAGGGCCACTTAGATGACCTACGGGACTTTTTAAAGGCTTATGGGCATGGCATACAATCAGGCCAAAACCCCTATGGATGTTTAATGATCAATACCGGAATGGAAGTAGGTAAAAAAGATCCTGATATTGCTTTTGAACTTGATTCTCATTTCGCTTCCTTAAGGGAGACTTTTTATAATTTACTTGAAAAAATTAAATTCAATGAAGAATTGCCAGCAAATTTTGATAGCAATAAATATGCATCCTATTTATTAGGAAGTATACAAGGCCTTTCTATGTTCGCTAAATTTCATAGCCAAAAAGAGGTAGATGACTATATTGATATTGTAATGGGTGGTTTGATATAGTAAGATGTAAATAGATTGGAATAGTTAATCTCTTCCCCTAGATTTATTTCGATTATTGTTGCCTCGATAACTACTGTTATTTCCTCTATAATTAGAGTTTCCAGATTGGTTTCGATTTCTAGATTGATTCGTATTCTTATGTTTTTGAGGACCTTGATTCCTTTGGGATCTACTTTCTTCCTGAACTTCTTCCAAAAAGGGATGTTCGAGTATTCGAGGTACTTCTTGCTTTATTAGTTTTTCAATATCCCGTAGATAGGGTCTTTCATCCTTATCGCAAAATGAGATGGCTATCCCGCTGGCATGTGCTCGTCCGGTCCTGCCAATTCGGTGCACATAGGTTTCAGGAACATTGGGCAAATCAAAATTTACGACCAAAGAAAGATTATCGACATCGATACCTCGTGCGGCAATATCTGTCGCAATCAGTACTTTTACGTTTCCGTCCTTAAAATCACCAAGTGCTTTTTGTCTTGCCGTTTGCGATTTATTCCCATGGATTGCTGCTGAAGGGATGTCTGCCTGTCCTAATTTTTTCACGATTTTATTCGCTCCATGTTTGGTGCGTGAAAAAACCAAAACTGAACTGCTAGGTCGTTCTTGTAGTAAATGAACCAATAAGTTTACCTTATTTCCTTTGCTTACAAAATAAACCGCTTGTTCTACCTTTTCCGCTGTGGCTTGCTCAGGTCTTACAGTAACCCGTTCAAAATCACCAAGGATCTTACGTGATAGTTCTACAATATCCTTCGGCATTGTAGCGGAAAAAAACAAGGATTGTCTTTTAGGTGGAAGTTTAGCAATGATTTTTTTGATATCATGTATAAAGCCCATATCCAACATATGGTCAGCTTCATCCAAAACGACGAATTCAACATCCTTTAATGAAATATATCCTTGATTCATTAAATCCAACAAGCGGCCAGGTGTGGCTATCAAAACGTCAACTCCGTTTCGTAATACTTGGGTTTGTTTACCCTGCTTAACACCACCGAAAATTACAGTGTTCCTAATTCCGGTGAATTTTCCATAAGCAGTAAAGCTTTCCCCAATTTGAATGGCCAACTCACGCGTTGGGGTAACAACGAGTGCTTTGATTTTTCGATGACGACCTTGCGATTGCTGGTCATTATATATGTGTTGAAGTATAGGAACAGCAAATGCAGCCGTTTTTCCTGTACCTGTCTGTGCAACACCCAAAAGGTCTTTTCCGCCCAATAGAATTGGCACTGCCTGTTCTTGGATTGGTGTGGGCTGGGTATATCCTTCTTGCTCAAGGGCCCTAAGGATGGGTTCTATAATTCCTAATTCTTTGAATGTCATGTATTGTGCAGAATAAGCGGCAAAGGTAACGGAATAGTTCGGATAATGATTAGGGCGTTAAATATGCGTTTAAAGTCCTTTTATAGCAGCTTCTGCACATCGTTCTCCATCCATCGCCGCCGAAACAATTCCACCTGCATAACCACCACCTTCTCCGCAAGGAAAAAGTCCTTCAACTTCTATATGCTCCAAATTTTCATTTCTGGGAATGGTCACTGGGGAGGAGGTTCTTGATTCCACGCCAACAATATTGGCTTCAGCCGTATAATAGCCATGCATTTTTTTACCAAATTCAGAAAAACCGGCTCTAAGTCGACTACCAATAAGTTTAGGCAAGAGCGAATGTAATGGGGCGGACTTCAAACCTGGTTGGTACGACGTAGGATTGAGGTCTGCTGATAGGTTCCCTTCAACAAAATCTGTAAGCCGCTGTGCCGGTGCAACTTGAGTTCGCCCCCCTGCGGTAAAGGCCAGTCGTTCCAAATCTTTTTGGTACTCCAATCCCTTTAAGACACCAAATTTTTCATATTTGGGAATATCCTCATCCACATTTATTTCTACAACAACGCCTGAATTTGCATAGAGGTTATTTCGTTTAGACGGTGACATTCCGTTTACTACGACCTCACCAGGTGCCGTAGCTGCAGGGACGATAAATCCGCCAGGGCACATACAAAACGAGTAAACCCCTCTGTTTTTTACTTGATGCACCAAGCTGTATGAGGCGGCTGGCAGTAATTCATTTCGTTCCCCTTTGCAATTGTATTGAATGGAGTCTATGATTTGTTGCGGATGCTCTACGCGAACCCCCATCGCGAATGATTTTGCTTTTAGCGCAATGTCCTTGGTTTTTAACAGATAGAAGATATCCCGAGCGGAATGGCCCGTGGCAAGTATCACACGATTCACTGCCATTTCCGTACCTTTTTGTAGTACGATGGCCTGTAATTTATTATTCTTGATAATGAAATCGGTAACGCGAGTTTCAAAATGGATTTCACCGCCACTGGCTAATATTGTTTCACGAATATTTTGTACGATTTTTGGGAGTTTATTGGTGCCAATATGCGGATGTGCATCTATGAGAATTTGATCTGTAGCCCCATGATGTACCAAGCTTTCAAAAATCCGGCGTACATCGCCCCGTTTTAAGCTGCGAGTATAAAGTTTCCCATCGGAATAGGTGCCTGCACCCCCTTCGCCAAAACAATAATTGGAATCTTCGTTGACAATATGGTCTTGGTTAATGGCCTTTAAATCCCGTCTTCGTTCTTGGACCTTTTTTCCACGTTCCAACACCACTGGTTTGTAACCAAGTTCTAAACAACGTAATGCAGCCCACATTCCTGCGGGTCCAAAGCCAATGATATGTATTTCCTTGGCCTTCGAAACATCTTTATAATCAAAAGAGTAGGTGGGGTCATTGTCTGGTTTTTCCCGAATATATACCTCCATTTTATAATTGAAATAAATGGCTGGTTTACGGGCGTCAATAGATTTGCGAAGCACTTTTACAGTCAAAACATCCTCGCTTTCACCAAGATACTTAGCAACTTTTTTCAGGAGGATGCCTTTTTGAGATTCTTCTTTTAAGGATACTCTCAGTTGTATTTGTCTGACCATGGTGCAAAATTACTTCATTTAAAATGATATCCTTTTTCTAATTAGGTAGGGTAATGAACATTTTTTTTGATTATCTACAATCCATCCCCAAATAGTTACAACTCGGTATTTCTTTTTTAGATGCAGCCTGGGATTGGTCCAAATTTGGAGCATCAAACATTTAATACAGATAAATCATGAAAAAAGTAATCGCATTAGTACTATTATTTATCGGAACATTGGCTTCCGCTCAAGACAAATATACCTCTGGCATGCAAAAAGCATTTCAGCTTTGGGGAGAAGGTAAAATAGCGGAATCCTCGAACTTGTTTGAGCGTATTTCAGCAGCGGAACCTGATAATTGGCTTCCTACGTATTATGGATCCCAAGTTAACACTGTGGCATCTTTTGGAGAACAGAACAAAGAAAAGCTGACCCAGCAACTGGAAAAAGCACAGGAATTTGTTGACCTGGCCAAGGCCATTTCTCCAAATAACCCCGAGATTCTCATACAACAAGCCTTAATTCACACAGCTTGGGTGGCCTACGATGGCGCTACTTATGGCATGACACTTTCTGGCAAGGTAGCAGCATTATATCAGAAAGCTTTGCAATTGGCTCCCAACAACCCTAGAGTAGTTTTTTCGAAAGCGGAATGGGATATGGGCTCGGCCAAGTTCTTTGGCCAAGATATTGGGCCCTATTGTAAAGATGTAGAACATGCCTTGGAACTTTTTGCTAACTTTAAACCAGAGTCAGCTTTTCATCCAAATTGGGGAAAAGAAAGGGCAGAAGAAGTAGCAAAGAATTGTAAATAATCGTATGAAAGAGTTTTTCAATTTGTTAAAGATAAGTATTGTTATAACTGTAATTATAGCCCTGATTTCCAGGATTATATATTGGAATACAGCGTTTGAGTTATTTGAGCAATTAGAGTTTATTGGGATGAATTTTACTTTCGCTTTTTCATTGACCCTGGTGAATGCCTACTACAACAAATTTATTTCAAGCAAATACAGTTGGGAAACCCAAACCCAAAAAAGACTTTGGATCGGTGCGATTGGATCAATAGCATTAACAGTATTGGCATTTGGTCTTGTAAGAATGCTCCTTTCATTATTGGTCTATGATAATTCGTTCAAACAGTTTATAGAAGGTGAAGAAACTTCCTATTATTTAGTTGCACTTGGCATTGCACTGGTTGTATCCCTTTTTTTCCATGCCTTTTATTTTTATAAGGCTTTACAGGAGAAGAAAGTAAAGGAACAAAAGATTATTGCTGGTACGGCCTCAGCCAAGTTCGATGCCCTAAAAAACCAATTAGATCCGCATTTTCTCTTTAATAGCTTGAATGTCCTGACCAGTTTAATTGAAGAAGATCCACATCAAGCGCAGAAGTTCACAACCTCTTTGTCAAAAGTATATAGATATGTTTTGGAGCAGAAGAACAAGGATTTGGTTTCTGTTGATGAGGAGTTTCAGTTTGCCAAAACCTATGTAAAACTTTTAAAGATGCGCTTTGAGGATAGCATTCATTTAGAAATAGCTGAACATAGTGCCAATCCTGAGGCCAAAATAGTTCCATTGTCATTGCAATTGTTGCTAGAAAATGCAGTAAAACATAATGTCGTAACATCGTCAAAACCATTGTATATAAAGGTTTATGAAAAAGACGGGATGTTAGTGGTCGACAATAATCTTCAAGAAAAACAAGTGGTAAAAAAGAGTAGTGGCGTAGGACTCCAGAATATTCAACAACGCTACGGAATATTAACGGATAGGCAGGTAGAGATTATAAAATCTGATTCGGATTTTCGAGTAAAGCTACCCTTGCTAACAAAACAAGTTACAGTAATGGAAACACAACAGACATTTATAGATGATAAACGTTATGAAAAAGCTAAAGAACATGTAGAGCAACTAAAAGGATTTTATGGCAATCTTACGGCATATTGCATAGTTATACCATGCTTGGCGATTCTTAATTACAATACCACCGGTTTCCCCTGGATTATTTTTCCAACTCTAGGGTGGGGATTTGGCGTTGCGGTTCATGGAATGGAGGTTTTTGGTTATAATCCATTATGGGGTAAAAGCTGGGAAGAACGCAGGATTAGGAAGTTAATGGATGATGAAAAGTTTTAGATTAACAATCCATCCTTGAAAAACAACAATTGGGTAATGAACATTTAGAAAGGTGTTATTCTCACCATACTTTTGAAGTATAAATCAAATAGAAATTTAAACAAACCAACAGAATAATGGAAACTTCAGAAAAAGACAAAAAGTATTTTAGAGCAAAGGACAGGGTAGAATGTATTAAGAAATTCTATACAAGTTTAATGTCATATGTTTTCTTTATAACATTCCTAGCGGGATTGAATTATTGGGTTGACGAATGGAGATACCCTTGGTTCCTCTGGGCTGCTTTCGGATGGGGTATTGGCTTGGTTTTTCAGGCCATTAAGGCATTTAGCATCAACCCTTTTTTTGGAAGAGACTGGGAAGAGCGTAAAATCAAAGAATATATGCATGAAGATGAAAAACAAAGAAGATGGAAGTAATAAACGATAATAGGGATAAAAAGAAGAGAGCAAAGAAACGGGTTGAAGAGTTAAAGGGCTTCTATATTCACTTTACGATTTATATTCTTGTGAACACCTTTATTTCAACAATGAAGATTGTACGCAATTTAGGGGAAGGAGAAAGTTTCAGTCAGGCCTTTTTTGATTTCGGAACCTTCGCAGTATGGTTTTTCTGGGGCATTGGTGTCTTTTTTCATGGTCTAAAGGTCTTTTCTTATAATCCATTTTTTGGAAAGGATTGGGAACAAAAACAGATTCAGAAGTTTATGGATAAGGATAAGAATGAAGCTGAAAAATATAGATAATGGAAAAGCAAGATAGAGAACTAAAGAAATATGTTCATGCCCAAAAGAGAGTAGAATCTATTAAAGCGTATTATTTTCAATTGATAAAATTTGTAATTATTACCATCTTAATATTGGTTTTTAAGGGCCGAGTTTTAGAAATATTTGTTGAAAAAGGTGTTGAAGATGAAAATATGCTGAATTGGATAGAATGGAATATACTCGCAATCCCTATAATATGGGGGTTAGTGCTTCTTTTTATGGGATTAAGGCTGTTTGTGTTCAAATCGAATTTTCTTAAGAATTGGGAAGAAAAACAGATCCGGAAGCACCTTGATAGTGATGACAAATTTTAATATAAAGTAAAAATCAATCAGAATTATATGAACGTAATAATCATTGAAGACGAAAAACCGGCAGCAAGAAGACTCAGTCGACTATTATCAGAATTGAATGTCGAGGTGTCCACCATGCTGCATTCAGTGGAAGAATCAATTGAATGGTTTCAGAACAATGAGCATCCTGATCTTATTTTTTTGGACATTCAACTTTCAGACGGATTATCATTTGAGATTTTTGATGTAGTAGAAGTGCAAAGCTCCATAATCTTTACAACAGCCTATGATGAATATGCACTTCAAGCGTTCAAATTGAATAGTATTGATTATATATTGAAACCAATCGATGATGAAGAATTGGAAAATGCAGTTAAAAAATATAAAACATTAAAACCCTCTTCGCCAAAATTGACGTTGGATTTTGATGACATTAAAAAATTATTAATAAACCCTCTGGAACGCGACTACAAAAAAAGATTCACCACCAGGGTAGGGCAGCATTTAAAAATTATCAATACTGATGAAGTTGAATGTTTTTATAGTGAAAATAAAGGAACCTATGCAGCAACTTCGGATGGTCGAAATTATTTATTGGATACCACTCTTGAAAATTTGGAAACTGAATTAGAGCCTAAAATATTCTTCCGAGTGAGTAGAAAATTCTATGTAAATATCAACCATATACAAGACATAATTTCCTATACAAATTCACGCCTAAAAATCAAATTAAATCGCTATATTGAGCAAGAAATCATAGTAAGTAGGGAACGAGTTCGTGACTTTAAGTTATGGTTAGAATAAAGCTATTTAAATATTTGATAAATAGTATATTGAGTATCAGTATAGATTTTTCTTATAATGTTAAATTAACAGGAAATTACTTACTTTTGTCCACACGATTGTCATCAAATGAAGACGGTAATAATTTCGGGATCAACTTGATGAAAATTGGTAATAAAACAGCTCCGCCTGGAAGCATGAAAATGGCGAGTGAAGGTATGCTCTTAAAAATATCCAACAACTGACTTTGAACTTTTTTCTTCTCTGCAGGACTTAAGTCTTTGACGGTTGATTTTGAAATTAGTGCTACCAGTTCCTTACTATCTGAAAGTTCTTTTTGCAACCTTTTACTGTTCCGTATAATCAATTTTTTTACAACTCTCGACATGCTTTCATAGAACTTAAATGCCAAATTATGATCCTTTAGAAAAGGAATAATCTTAGAATTTTTCTCAAAAAAGGATTCAATCTCTTCTAGTGCCCTGGATATTTCCTTTTCATTAAAACCTAAATCTTTGCCAATTCCATGGATGTATTGGGATTCTAAATAGTTTACTGATTGGTCTTCCCATATGGTCAAAGAAGCAATATCCAAAAAATAATGGTTTTCAGTAGGTGAAAAATTGTTTAAAATATTTTCTCTATAACTTCCATCATAAGTTTGTGCAGTACTATCTATGTAAGTTAAAGATGCTTCGAATAAGTGTGCCAATTTATCATCATTTTTATTTTTCTCTTTAGAGTTGAGTGAATGATAAATGATGTTCATCGCAATAAACTCCAAATTTTCTGCATATTCCTTTATTGCATCATCATTCTTTAAATATCTTTTGAATGCTAGTACATCTATATATAATAAGGAGTTTGTAATAATACTATTAAAAGTCTTGCTGATTACGTTATCTTCTAGGTAAACCCTTGAATCCAAAAGCTTCTCTAATTGATCAGATGTTTTTTTGCCCGTAAATAACTTGTTTAGAAATGAAATCTGATTAAAACCTAAATCCTGATAAAACAGAAATACTTTATTCAAAAAAGCATCAAAGTCCGGGTTCTTCTCTACAAACCTAAAAGTAAAATATAGCGCTGCCAGCAAATTGATTTTGGCTTTTTCATCTTCTGACAACCTATGCTCTGGTGTAATGAACCTTGGAATCTTGAGATTAATGCCATAAACGAACCCTGTATTCTTTAAACCTCCATATTAGGTCTGTAAAGTCCTTATAGCTGTCAACCTGGTCTTTTACCAAATATCCGAATTTGTCTATCCAACCTGAAGAGGAGGGGTTCATAGCGTGTTATTTAGAAAATCAAATTAAAGAAAATTATAGGACTTTACGTATTACCTCCCTCTTAAATTGGGATATCAAAAGCTATTTAGCAATCTTAATACACAATTTAATACCCAACAGTACTAGGGACCAACATATTTTTCAAGTGTTATTACTTTAAAAAATACATGGAATAAGCCACTGATATTGCAGGCAACTGTGAGATTAAATATGTGGAAAACCAATGAATAATTAGAATTGGGCAGTCTTGATAATGAACACGTCAATCGAAATCGCATTTAATTCTTCTGCAATTGAACCTGAGCCTGTACCGCAACATCGCTCCAGGTCTTACTAATACCATCCTTACCTGTATGCAGTTCTTTGCAAGCTTTGTTGATAGAAGCTATCGCCTCCAAAGCATTCCAATCTTCTAAGTTCATTGTGCCATTGAAAGTGATGCTCTTTTCAGAATTCAGAGTATAATCCAACGGTATATTGGCCGTTTCACCATTCAAGGTAACATCTATTGAACATTTGTTGTCGACATCTTTTTTAAACACTCCAGAAATCATTTCAGTATTTTTCATTGCCCCAAAAAAGAACTCCAAAAGTTTTGGGTCCCTAGTACCAGTAGCATCATTGGTGAACAAACTACTGACCGGAATGCTGAAAGTTGTACCGTTTAAGGCGTCTAAAGCAGTTGCTCCACTTTTTGAATCCTTAATATCAACTTTCATGAATTTCCCGCCAACAGGTAATTTTTCAGTGGTTTTATATGCCGTGAAGCTGACTTTAGTTGAGTCTTTTATCAGGGTAAATATATCACCCACCAATTCCTTCGATTCTTTTTGTTGTTGCGTACTTTCCTTATTTGCTTGTTTACAGCTAAAACCTAAGATCAAAAGTACACCTAGGGTCAATAAATTTATTTTTTTCATAATTCTGATTTTTTAATTCTAATAAGGTGTTGAACGCACCTTTTCGATGGTGGCGTTTCTTGCAATATTCAATATCCATGCAAATAACCGTCCTTTTAATGGATTATGACTGTCAAAACGATCCCAAACTTTGACAAAAAATTCCTGTGATATCCCTTTTGTCAATAAATTGACCAGGACTAGGATATTCAGTACGAGACAATTATAATCCCAATACATAGCATCATGCCTCTTGAAGGCCAATATGTCCTTTTTTTGAAAACTTCCTATTTAAACTTCTAATTGCATTTGAATTGGATGGGATGATACATAAAAATAAAGAGAGCAACTTTTAGAACCAATATTTGATTTTATTGAATAATACCTGTACAACTGATACGAGCACCTGCGTCCCCACTAGGTTGTGAAGTGAAATCATCCACACCTTGATGTACAATTACTGCCTTGCCCACAATATTCATGTTTTCGTCGTCACAACCTATACACCATTGATCTGTGGAAAACTCTAATGTTGCATTGCCTTCTGCATCTGCAAGGAAGTTTCCAATATCACCTTTGTGAAAGCCTTCTGCAACGCCCCATTTGCCATGTGGCTCATGGGTAGGGTTCCAATGACCACCAGTAGATTTGCCATCATCAGAAGAACAATCCGCCGTTTCATGTAAATGTATGGCATGCTCGCCTTCAGAAAGTCCTGAAAAATTAGCGATCATTGATACTTTGCCATCTTCTTGTGTAAAAGTAACTTCACCTTTTACAGTGCTATTGCTTTTGGGTTCCATGGAAAACTTAATAACCTCTACATTATCCTCCTCCTTAACTTCTTCAGTAACCTTGTCTTGTACTTCTTTTTTTGCTTCTTTACAGTTATAACTGGCCATTATAACTAGTGTTAAAGCAATTAATCTTATTCTTTTCATCTCTCTTTGTTTTTAGATTCAGATTTAAAGTTAAGTAATAATTCGAGTAGCGCAATAATTGGTCTGTTAGATTTGAATCTTAAGAGATGTAGCTTATCAATAAATAAATTCGTAGGATCTGCCTGTAATTGCTTTATGAAACGATTTTGGTAACTACCTGTGTTTCGTTATGTAATGTCTTATGCACTGGGCATTTATCCGCGATTTGGAGCAAACGATCCATTTGTTTATCATCAAAATTGCCAGTGATTTTAATCTCCCTATGAAATGTATCTATTTTGGCATTTGATGATTCACAATCCTCGCAATCTAAAGCGTGTGTTTTGCTATATGTGGTATGTACTTCTACATTGTCAATATGCCAACCTTTACGTTTGGCGTACATCTGAAGCGTCATTGCTGTGCAGGCCGAAAGACCTGCGGAGACCAATTCATATGGAGACGGCCCAAAGTCATTTCCGCCATAACTTGTGGGTTCGTCTGCAGTCATATAATGGTTGCCGACTTTCATTTCCGTGGTAAATCCGTCATCAAAATCCAGGCTTGCAACCACTTGGTGTTTCGTTATAGGCAATTCCTCTGAATCAGTAATGTTCAGATATCTTTTCGCCCAACCGGATATGACCTCTCCCGCATAAATAGAATCATTTTTGTTCATCAACAAATGATCCGCACCATCTAGCGAAATAAAACTTTTTGGATGATGGGCAGCCCTATAGATTTCTTCTGCATTTTTTATCCCTACAATACTATCCTGTGGAGAGTGCATGATTAAGATAGGTTTACGAAGATTTTTAACAGTTTCTGACAATGTTTTATGCTCCAAATCATCCAAGAACTGTTTCTTTATTGTGAAATCCCTACCACCGAGGTTTACAATTGCCTTACCATTTTTCTTGATTTCATCAAGGCTACTTTGCAGCAAATGTTGCACATGTTTGGGATTGGATGGTGCCCCAATTGTGGCAACTGCCTTTACTGAGCTCAATTGGGCAGCGGCATAAATAACGGCTGCCCCTCCCAAGGAATGACCAATCAATAGGGTAGGAGCTTTGTAATTATCATTCAGATAATCTGCCGCAGCAATTAAATCCTCGACGTTTCCAGAAAAATTTGTGTCACCAAAATCACCTTCACTTTCTCCTAATCCGGTAAAATCAAAGCGTAGCACACCGAAACCATTTGAGGTTAAGGCTTTACCTATATTCCGAACTGCAGCTAGGTTTTTATTACACGTGAAACAGTGTGCAAAGATTGCGAAGTTATGTGGATGTTGATTCACGGGGAGCTCCAATCTACCCACTAAAGATTGTCCCTCCTTATTTTTAAATATTATTTTATGTAGATTCATTCAACTCAAATATTTAGATGTTACAGATAGGTCGTAAAACAACTAAAATACTTAATTCGAAAGCTTTAATCAGTAATTGGTTTCTTTCTTAAATCGGTATTGAATAAGATCCCTATTCTTAGGATATCATAATTTATTGACGAAAAGTGATTTTTCAAATACCCTAATTCTAATTTAAAATTAGGATCAAATGTATACCCAAGCCCTATATGCAACCTGTTTTGGTTAAAAATTGGTTCCTGAAGATTAATGAAAACCTCGTCAAAGAATTTGGCGTAAAATTTGTCGAAAAGCGGAAGGGAAAGCATTAAACGATATCTCATTCTATTTGAAAAGTCTGTACTTCCATTCCTGTTTATCCACCGATGTTCTATGCGATAACGATGTGATATGCTTAGTTTTTTAATCTTGTTTTTAAGCGTTATTTCTTCATAGGGTCTGTTCTCAGAAACTTCGGTATTTTCAATAGTTTCAGAGTATTGATGAATATAACCAGCTGTTACCGCTACTCCAGAAGCTATTTGATAATTCAACCCCGTTCTTATAAATTGGTTGTCCAGGTCTTCGAAAACTTTATAATGATGTAACCTGAATTCAGTAATTATGTCAAAATCATTTGAGATTTTATTGGTTCCATAAAGCATTATCCATGAACCCCAATCATTTTCATTCAGATCTTGGGAACATACTAAGATTGAAAAAAGTAGTGATATGAATAGAAATACCCTTTTCATAGTTTTCTAAGTATTAATTTTCTATCCTCTGCCCAGTTGTTTACGATAATAAAAGATAGGAATTTAAAAGACAAATGTACTTTCGCTTTAAATGTAAAAACCTGACATATGTCAAGTTTTAATATTGTTTTATCCTCTTTTAGAATTTTAAGTAGTGAGTAAATTTTGATTTATATGTTAGTTTTTAGTATTAAAAAACCCTCCTTTTAAAATCAATAAAAAAGAGGGTTGAATAAAAGTTGTAGATTTTTTAGGAGTCAGTCTTAACTTCCAGCTTCTCACCGTCATTAATGGGTGTACCCTTATCTTTTTTCAAATAAACGTCTAAAAACTCCAATACCTTGCTATAAGCCTTTATCTGGTTTTCTTTCTTTACAAAACCATGGCCTTCATCCTCGAACAATACATATTCAACCGGAACTCCATTTTTACGTACACCGGCAACAATTTCATCAGATTCAACTTGCAATACCCTAGGGTCCTGTGCACCTTGCAAGACTATCAATGGTTTGGTCACTTTGTCGGTATGGAATAATGGCGATATTTTTTTAAGGCGAACTGAGTCGGTACTATTCGGATCTCCTAGCTCTTTATAGAGTGCATCTTTAAAAGATTCCCACCACGGTGGAATGCTTCTAAGGGTACGTATCCAATTGGTAACACCAAACAAGTTTACTCCTACCGCAAATTCTTCTGGGGTATAAGTTAAAGCTGCCATAGTCATATATCCACCATAGGAACCTCCTATAATTCCAATCTTTTCAGCATCGATTTCTGTTTGGCTTGCCAACCAATTTTTTCCTTCAACACAATCTTTCAAATCTTTGTCGCCGTGATTTAAATCATCCATCTGAAAAAATGTTTTCCCATAACCACTACTACCCCTATTATTTACTGCCAGTACAGCATAACCGTGGTTAACCAAATATTGGATCAAGGAACTAAAATTTTGTCTGGACTGCCCTCCTGGACCACCATGAACCCATACCAAAGCAGGAACCTTGTTCTTTTCCGAAGCTTGATGAGGTTTATAATAGATAGCAGGTACTTCCACACCGTCAAAGGATTTATACCTAATGACTTCCGCGGAAACCAAATGCGAACCTTCGATTTCGTCGTTAAGGACATTGGTTAATTGCTTTTGCTCGTTGGTCTCGATATTGTAGTAGAAAAGATTTGAAGGTGTATGGGAACCACCGGCATAGAAGCGCATTTGCTTTTCATCCTCTGAAAAACCAACATTGGTAATGCTTGCATTTTCAAAAGAGGGTAATTCAATATTATTGCCTGAAGCAACGTCCATAACTTCAATAATATTTTTGGCATCTTCGTTAATATAGGTTACTTGATATTTACCATTTTCAGTGAAGTAGGTGCCTGAAATGTCCCAATCCCTTTCCATCACCTTTTCGCTGGTCTTTTTTTCAAGATCATATTTCTTTAAATAGGCAAATTCAGCACCTTCATCCGTGGTATAATACAGATGCATGCCATCCGGTGAAAAATCCTCACTTGAATTTGCACTTTGGATAGTATTAATTTTATTTAGGGACTTAACTTTTAAATTGTACACATACAAATCGCTGTCATTGGTATTAATTGACTTGATAAGTGGAAGAAAATTTTTATCATTTGATAGACCTCCAATATTATAACCTTCATCGTTTTGATATAATAACTTAGGTTTCAAATTGGCTAAATCCATCTCATAGAGATCCATATATCTCTTATCACGTTGGTTCGATGTAAAAAAGAAACTATTATCATCCTTTGCCCAGCCATAAAAACTAGCTCTTGCACCTTCGTAAGGAGTAAGGTCCCTCTGTGTACCTATGGTGTCCCTTAAAAATATATGGTAGATTTCATCTCCATTATTATCCATTCTGAACAACATTCGGTTATCTTTTGGAAAGTAGGATATTGAAAATATAGAGGCGCTATCTGAAGCGGTGACGGGCATTAGTTCCCCACCTGTTACGGGTACTGTATACATATTATAGATACCTGAACGATTGCTCGATACCAATAATTTTGATTTATCAGTTGAAAAGCTTCCTCCAAAAACACTCTCATTGTCCATCATTTGCTCAATAGTATATGTTTGCAGTGTTTCAGCGATGCTAGGCTTAGTTTCTTTTTTTTCTTTGCATCCCCAGAAGAGGGCGATTGCAAGAAATGATACAATAGTTTTTCCCATGATGTGCTACTTTTAATTGATTATTTAAACCCCTCATAATTTTGAATAGGAGGAGGTTATATTATACGCTAAAAGAATTGTTCTTTAGTTTAGATTGAAAGCCTTTGTTTCCTTAAATGGTGACACCTCAAGTTTTTCAATTTCTTCCCTATATGCTTTCCACTTATCCTCAAAAAAGGCATTGGTTTTTTGTAATCCTTTTTTCAGGTCATCCTCAGCAAATTGAATAAGCCTTTTTTCGGTTGCTGTAATTCCTGTCTTTCTTGTGCCAGTATAGTAACTTGCATTCCCTATGCGTTGCATAACAGTAACTTCAGGATTTCTTGTGATACCCTGTCTTTTATCATCTTTCCCTAAATAGAGTGCAATAACTGAATCAATTTCCTTAATAATATCTTTTGAGGCCTTGATTTGGTCTTTATACTTTTCCTCATCAAGTTCTTTTAACTCTTTTTGATATTTACTTGCAACATTCTTGCTCTCCACCAATTGTTTTACGGCATCGGCAGCTGTTTGGGTAAATGCATTGAGCTTTTTTGAGGAATCATATACTTCATTGATTGATGCGATTGATTTATTTAATCTGGGATCAGATTTCACCTCGATCATAGTCTCATCGCTCATTTCGCCAAATGAAACTTTGATTTTATAGGAACCAGGTTTTACATCAATACCACCTCGCTCATTTTTGTTTTTTGAAATTTTTCTTGAAGGTCTATCTGGGCCTTTTTCATCCATACCCCAATAAATACGATGAAATCCGGCTTTTTCAGGAGTTTTCTTCTTAATGGTCCTAATCAACTTATCACCATTATAAAATTGAAACATGATGGAATCTTTTTTCTGTACGCCTGTCAATTTTTCTTTTGGGGTATCTTCTTTTAAAGTTTCATCCTCCTTCTCAGAATCTTCTTTGTCTGGATCCTCTTCCTCTTTTTTATCCGGTGTTTTTTTCTTTCCTTCCTTTAGATAGTAAGTAATCATGGCACCTGACTTTTTATTTTCCGCATTGTACAGGGCATCACCCCCGAATCTGCTACCAGTTGGTTGCTGGTATGCGGCTTGATAAGCTATTGGCGGGGTGAAGATTTCAATATCTTTCTGCAAAAATGTATTGTCAGAAGCAAGAGCACGCAAAGGACGAATGTCATCCAAAACCCATGCTGCCCTACCAAAAGTACCTATGACCAAATCATGTTCTCTTGGATGAATCACTAAATCCTTAGTGGAAACTGTTGGAAAACCTTCCGTCCATTTTTGCCATTTAACCCCTGCATTGAAGGAAATATAAAGTCCGTCATCAGTTCCTAAGAATATCAAATTTGGGTTCTCAATGTCTTCGACGATTGAAAGTGTATAACTCTTAACATCGTTGCCATCAACAATTCGTTCCCAGGTCTTTCCGTAGTTTTTTGTCCGGTAAGCATAGGGTGTATAATTGAATCTACGGTAGTCGTTTGCAATTAAGAGTGCCTCGCCTTTGTTTTTGTTCGATGCTTTAATTTGAACCACCCAACTACCACTGGGTAAGCCTTTTATGTTTTGAGTAACTTCTATCCAACTAGCACCTCCATTTTGAGTGTAGTGAACACGACCGTCATCACTACCCGCCCAAAGCATACCTTTTTCAACGGTAGATGGTTCAATAACCAGTATGGTACAATGGTTTTCCGCACCAGTAGCATCCATGGTTAAACCACCACTCTCACCTTGTTTTTGCTTTTCTGGGTCATTGGTGGTAAGGTCTGGTGAAATTACCTCCCATGTTAACCCTTTATCGGTGCTTTTATGTACAAACTGACTCCCAAAATAAACGGTACTACTATCATATGGGTCCGTGCCTATTGCAGCATTCCAATTAAAGCGGAGTTTGGTTTTAGCATCGGGAGGGGTGGGGCGTACAATATAATTGTTTCCCGTAACATGGTCATATCGCTGCACAAACCCTTGTTGGCTCATAGTGTAACCATACCTTGAATCTTCCTTATCCGGTACTACATCAAAACCATCTCCAAAACTGATCTCTTGCCAATAACTATTGCGGATACCCTGTGATTTCCATACATAAGCCGGTCCTCTCCAAGAGCCATTATCCTGCATTCCACCATAAACGTTATAAGGATATTCATTATCCGTATTTATATGATAGAATTGTGCTACCGGTAAATTGCCTATAAAACGCCACGATTCCCCACCATCTCGGGTAATGTTGAGCCCGCCATCATTACCATTGACCATAAACTGACCATTTTCTGGGTGTATCCACCATGCATGATGATCAGGGTGTACCCCATTATCAACCCCATAGGCTGGCATTAACTCCGTAAAGTTCTTTCCCCCATCTTGTGAAACATTCACATAGGTGAATACAGAATATACCCTGTTCTCATTCTGTGGATCTACATAGATTTCTGAATAATAAAATGGTCTATTTCCTATGTCGGGTTTATCATTGATTTTTTTCCACTTAAAACCACCATCCTCTGATTTGTACAAGGCATTCTTTTTAGCCTCTATAAGTGCATACACGACATTAGGCTTGCTTGGGGCAATGGCTATACCAATTCTACCTAATTCTCCCTTAGGAAGACCATCTTCCTCAGTAAGTTTTTTCCAATTTTTGCCACCATCATGTGTCATATAAAGTCCACTACCTTTTCCACCTGATTTAAAAAACCATGGATCACGTTTGTGCTCCCACATGGCCGCAATTAACTTATTGGGATTCGTGGGATCCATAATCAGATCAGCAACGCCTGTTTTGTTGTTCACAAAAAGGACTTTCTCCCAATTTACTCCTCCATCGGTGGTTTTATAAACCCCTCTCTCGGCATGTTCGCCCCAGGGAGAACCTATTGCGCCAACATATACCGTATTGGGATCCATTGGGTCAATTTTAATCCTGTGGATATGACGGGTTTTTTCCAAGCCCATGGACTTCCAATTTTTACCGCCATCCAAAGATTTATAAACGCCAAAACCTCCATTGAGACTGTTTCTTGGATTGCCTTCGCCAGTACCAACCCATATTACAGAAGGGTTGGATTGTTGTATGGCAACAGCTCCTATAGAAGCGGTCAATTCTTTATCAAAGATGGGGTCCCATT